>Ga0163150_10001246_pt1 | contig 43999 bp, 43 predicted proteins | sample OliLakLV19P2IB_FD_148628 | JGI IMG/M metagenome (GOLD analysis project Ga0163150, IMG submission 148628) | Freshwater microbial mat bacterial communities from Lake Vanda, McMurdo Dry Valleys, Antarctica - Oligotrophic Lake LV.19.P2.IB | ecosystem: Environmental > Aquatic > Freshwater > Lake >... | reverse complement strand
CCTTCTTCTTGCGAAAAGGGTTCTTGTGCCCTGCTTGACCGGGTTTTTTAGTGAAGTACTTTCTTTTCATGGGGGCGACATTGTAGGGTACCAGTTCTAAAAGTGCCAGGTTGTTTTTCAACCCGGCACTTTTAGAATTGGCACCCGGTTAAATAAGCGGACATTGGTACTGGCAGCGAAGTTGCGGCTTCTTACTGCTTGTATCAATTTTTTCGGCAGCAAGAGCGGCCACGCGGTTTTCAGAAAGAAAAGCGGATCCTATTTCAAATTTACCAATCGAGTCTGACAAAGCTAAGTAGTTAAATGAAAGTTTGTTTTTATAGGGAATTTCAATTTCAAAGTATTGCCACTTTCCTGAAGGGTCGAGCATTAATGTTACTTTTTTTCCTAAAATTTGATTCAATTCATGCTTCATCTCAAGATTGAGACAATTACACGAGTCTGTTTTGTTGCGTATTTTTAAATAAAGGTAACGATATTTTCGAACGTCCGTGTAAGGAACGTAGCCTCCGCGCCAGCCCAACCCTCCATCAAAAACTAAACTCCCCTTCCAAGGATTGGCCTGAAAAGGCATGTCTCCATGAGTTAATCTCCAAAACTTGAGGATAGGAATTTCCTTCGCGCCCTCCACCCAAAAATCATTTTGAGGCTTCTCGTTAAGAAACGGGTGCTTTCGCGCAAGCTTGACGGATTCAATCACAACGCGCCCATGTCGACCAAATTTTTTCTGAGCTCCGATGAGATAACGTGGGTCATGCATCGAGATTGAAATATAGTTCAACGCTTTATAATCTGACTCGGGTATGGGATGAATCGGATAAACCAAAGTTTTCATTTTTCGATGCGAGTTTGGGTTTTTGAAGCCACGATCCGTTGTGCGCACTAGAGCAGAAGCTAAAGTAATATCATCGCTTTTGAGTTCGATTTCATATGTGGTGGGCCAAGCTGAAGCGGGAACCTCAACAACCAAGTAATTCATATCTGCAATCCGCACCGCCTCATCGATGTAAGTGCCGCGAAACGCCCATTGATCAAAGTAGATAAACTGCGGCGGAATTTCATAGTCAAACTCAAGCGATCCGCCTGAACGAACATCGTCTTCCAAAGATTCCTCGCCAACCGATGTCACATTTTTTCCATGAAGATGGCCTGCTTGCATATGCTGAGAAATATCAAAATCTTTTTCAGGTGTTGGCGGTTTCTCATATTGGGGTTCAATTATTTCTTTAGGCGGAAGCGGTAGAGCCTGTTGGCTGAAAAAAACAGGACGACTGCCTCTTTGCTCAAGCATTTGTTGATACTTCGCTTGAAAAAGCTGCATCAAGCGATCATAAAGCGTTTGCTGAGTATCAAGATAACGATGCGACTTTAAATAATGTTCAATTTCGTGATTCATGCCGCCCGAAGAAGCAAGCAAAGTCATGCCCTTGGCATCCGCCGTAAAAATATCTGCAAATCCATCTGGGCCCATCGATTCAACGGCGCCATACGAAGTAACCAGTCCGCTTCGGTCATAAAGATTTTTAAGCCAAGCACTTCCCGCAGAAGGTGCAATCAGCATCGACATCGCGGTTCCAAAAACAACAGAAACATCGTCTCGATCAACTTTTTCGCCCGCAATGGCCGGAATACCCATTTGACGATAAACACCCTGTGCGTCAAACCCCGTCGAAGTAAATCCGGGCATTTTGTTCCGAACCGAATGATCCGCTTGAACATGCAGGTAATTGTAAAAGAGCGGCGCAAGCGAACTTTGCATGTAGGGTAAAAAAGCAAGCGCCCACCACTCGTGAAAAGAAGATCGAAATCCCTGAATCGTCGTTACTTTTTCGCCTTGAAGCGTCTGGTAATCGACCGTTGGAATTTTAAGATTTGTCCACGCATCCTCAGGAACTTGTCCGTGCAAAACACCCCAAAGAACAGCCATCGTTCCCTCAAACATATCATTAAGATAATAACTTTTATCGCCAATCCACTTTCCGTCAGCGAACGAAACTTGGATCGTCCCATGCAGTAGCTTTGCCTTGGCATCAAAAAATCTGCCATAGTCTTGGAATGCTAAAATTTGTTCGGCCATTTTTTTAATTTCGCGGTCTTTTTCAGTTGAAGCATTTTCAAAAACGGAAACGACCGCCGCCAACGCCCAAGTCAATTGCCCATTATCAAGGGACGGAATCTTTGTATTCGCCGGAGCAATCGTTCCATTCGGGCGAATATCCACCCAAGGTAAAAAGCCATGATAATCAGAATATTCTGAGTTAAATTTTTGAAGCGTTTTTAAAACAGACGTTAGCTTTTGAGTTGCTTGCTCCGGAGTCCAGCCTTCAAGGCTCCGAAAGCCAGACTTGTGCTGGATAATATTAAGCAAAAAAGGAATCGACAGAGAAAGCTTGGACGCGGCGGTGTAATTGCCGACCTCCGAAACAATTTTAGATCGAAGTCGATAACGAATATGGTCAAAAGGCAGTCCTGTTTTTTCATCCATTCCCAGGCCTGGCGCAAAGTATTTTGCTTCATTGGGAATCAAAATTTCTTCGATAAAATAACGTGCATCCGGACTCAACCGATTTGAAAATTGAAACCCATCAATTTCGACAGGCTCAATTTCTTGGGGCGATGGAAACTCTGCTGACATTAACTTTTCAATCTCAGCCTGCATCGCCTGAATAGCCTCTGCGCCCAGAGGAAAAGCGTTTTCAGGAATAGGAACAACCAACGGAGGCATTGAGGAAGCAGGAGAAGTCGCTGGAAAAATAGTATTTAATACTAATTTTTTTTTCTGCTCGGAATTTGATTTAGAAATATTGAGCAATAAATCTTCTTTTTCTGTTGGTGGAGACGGAGGCAAAACAACGGCGGTTTGAGAAAAAACAATCGAAGGTGAAAGAAAAATGACACAAAAAAAGACGTTGCAAATTTTTTTGCAGAAATTCACGCTCATTTGATTTGTTTTATGAAGAAAACTCACTAAAACCCCCTGTTGAAAAACAGGTTAACATTTTCCACTCAAGCTAGTGTCATGGTGACACTTAAGATACTGTCATGGTTCGACTCGAGATGCTGTAATGAATAAGTAAATCGTGCGCAGAAACATTATACAGACATTTTAAATTAGTTTAATTAATCATAATATATTCAGCAAACCAAATGCCAAAGCGGAAAGAATTTTAGAGCGTATTTTTGACATGGAATGCTACAAAGAGTGTTATTTTACTTTTAGGGGAGGGCGTTAAATTGGATGAAAAAATGACAAAAACGAAAGAGCGACTAAAAAAAAATAGTCCTCTTAAGCCTTAGCGGGAGAGACCGAGACCAACACAATCTTTAACACGCTTTAAAACGAACTGCGCGACAGGCCGAACTTTCTCTGCGCCCTCTTTAAGAAGAGTTTCAATATAACCAGGGTCATTTGAAATCTGCGCGTATTTTTCGCGCACGGGCCGAAGAGATTCAATCACCACATCGGCTAACCGTGTTTTAAATTCACCATAGCCTTTCCCATCAAACTCTTTTTCGATTTGCTCTTTTGAAAATCCGGTAAAAATTTGATAAATCGAAAGCAAATTAAATAAGCCCTTGCGACTTTCATCAAATACGATTGAGCGCAAAGAGTCGGTGGTCGCTTTCATAATCTTAGGCCGAATCACATCCGGCTCGTCGAGTAAAAAAACGGCATGCCGCGCACCCGTCTCACTCTTACTCATTTTCTTTTCAGGATCATCAAGGCCCATCACCCGCGCGCCAATCCTCGGGATCACGGGCGTGGGAATTTTAAAAGTTTCACCAAAATTGGAGTTGAACTTTTCTGCTAAATCACGCGTGAGCTCGATGTGCTGTTTTTGATCTTCGCCCACCGGAACATAATCGGTGTCGTAGAGCAAAATATCTGCTGCCATCAAAACAGGATAAGCAAAAAGCCCAAGAGTAATATCTTTCTCTTTTTTTTGGGCAGATTTATCTTTGAACTGGGTCATGCGGTTCAACCAACCCATGGGCGTGCTGCAGTTCAAGATCCAAGCGAGCTCACTGTGCTCAGCGATATCCGACTGCACAAAGAGCGAAACTTTTTTAGGATCAAGTCCGCAAGCAAAAAGAATCCCTGCAAGCTCACGAATGGATGCACGAAGCTTTTGAGGGTCTTGTGGAAGGGTGATTGCGTGCAGGTCGACAATGCAAAAAAAATTATCGTGCTCATCCTGGGATTTAACCCAGTTTTGAATCGCGCCGAGGTAGTTGCCGAGATGAACGCTGCCTGAAGGCTGAATCCCCGATAAAACGCGTTTTTTATTTAATGTCATTTAACTTTAATTTTGCTGCGCTCTGCGGTTGAGCTTAAGCTTGTACGCCAAAAACATATAGGCTGCCATATCATTTACTTTATGTTTTTCTTAGACGGTTGCGCCAGCGTGCAGAGCCAAAAAAAATAGCAAGCCCGGCTTTTAGAATTGAGCTCCGAAAGCCGGGCCTGCAACTTGAAAAATTACTTTGCTGCGGCTTCTGACGCAGTCAACCATTCCTGGTTGCCGTTGTGGTAAACGCGGTGAACTTTAACCGTTCCGTCGGCCGCTTTATATTCATAATCACGGAAACCGCTACTCATCAAATGAGTTCCGCTCGTTGACGAACAGCCGAATAAAAAAAGAAACGCAAGCACGCTTAAATATTTCATACTCATTATTCTCCGTTAATTACGTCAATTTTAGGACGTTCTCATTTCAAATGTATCAAAAATTGCGCGTTATTATAGCCCAACACCTTGGGAAAGCAATATAGGGGTTAACCCTCATAAAAGCGGCTCTATTCAGAGGCCGGTTTGTCCGAATGCCCCAAGTCCTTATTGGGAAAAGCCAGGTCACGGACTATTTGCTTTAATTCTTTCATTTCCGGAAAGCCGTTCTTTTCCTTGCGGCACCAAAGCAACACGGCTCCCATTTGAATCCGAAAGGTTCCACCTGTTCCGGGGATTAATGTCACTCCGCCCAATTCATCCTGAAAAGTAATCAGTAACTCTTGTGCCATCCATGCCGCGCGCAAAAGCCATCGACATTGGGTGCAATACTCGATTGTGATAACAGGTTTCATCATTCAATTTTCATTTTAGTCATGGCTTCGCGGTGGGGTCATTAACGCCGGTTGTGGCAAAGCCGCAAAGGCATTTATAAATAGCCCAGAGCGAAAAATATTACAGTCCGATGATTTTAACTAAAACTCGCTTGCGGCGACCGCCGTCAAACTCTCCATAAAAAATTTGCTCCCACGGTCCAAAATCAAGCTTCCCTTCCGTAATCGCGACAACCACTTCACGCCCAAAAATCTGACGTTTAAGATGCGCGTCACCATTATCCTCGCCCGTCTGATGATGCCGATAACCTTTTAAATCATAGGGCGCCAAGCGCTCGAGAAAATCTTCAAAGTCTTTGAGCAGCCCCTGTTCATCGTCATTGATAAAAATGCTGGCCGTAATATGCATGGCATTCACGAGACAAAGACCCTCGCGAATACTGCTTTTTTTAAGAAGCCCCTCCACCTGTGCCGTGATATTGAGGAACTCTTTCTTCTTTTTTGTTTCAAACCAAATTTCTTCGCGAAAAGACTTCATACAAACACTCGTGCTAATTATTACTTTGCGACCCTTGCGCGTCATTATATCATGCTTACTATCGCTAAACTCTAAATGCAAATTTCTAAATTCTAAACAAATTCGAATTTTTTAATTTCAAAACAACATCGATTCAAACTGTGCTGTTGTACGTTTCGCTTAGGATTTTACAATCATGCCCGAACAAAAAAAGTATGCTTTCACAAAGCTTCTTGGTTATCGAATTGAATTTGCCCTAGTCAAAATCTTAGCGGCTTTTGCTAACCTTCTTTCAATTGAACAAGCTTCGGCTATCGCTGCTTGGGGCGGCAAGCTTGCTTTTGTGCTACTTGCTAAAAAACGAAAAACCGCTCTTGAAAACTTAGCGTTTGCTTTCCCAGAAAAAACAGCCGCTGAGCGCAAACACATTGCCCGAAAATCATTTGAAAGCGCCGCCATGAGCATGACTGAGTTGTTCATGATTCAAAAAATCGTCGATACCGCAAAAGAACGATTCGATGTCAGCGAAACAGTTGGATTTGACAATGGTATCCGTCAAAATCGCGGGATCATCCTAGCCTGCTCTCATTTGGGCGCATGGGAATGTCATGAGTTAATCTGCAACCTTAAAAAAACACCGCTCATGGTTATTGTCAAAAATCTGAAAAACCCTTTTGTGAATGGTGAAATCAACCGTTTAAGGGGCTTAGCTTCTGTGGTTCCTTACGATAAAGACCGCTCGATTCGTGGCGTCTACGCCGCAATCAAAAATAAGGGCATTGCTGCCATTCTCTTAGATCAATGGGCTGGCCCTGAGGGAATATGGATTCCTTTTTTTGGAAAAGAAACTTCGACCACAACCATTGCTGCACGCTTCGCGCAGAAAACAGGCGCGATTATTATTCCTTCGTTTTGCATTCGCGTAAAGCCGGGGCGCTTTAAACTTATTTGCCTGCCGGAACTAAAAGTTGAAGACGCAAGTCGCGATGTCGAGATAGAATTAACCATCAAGCTCAGTTCGATTTTAGAAGAGATGATACACCTCTATCCCGAACAATGGATTTGGGGACATCGCCGCTGGAAAGAAAAACCCATTCGCTCGCGAGTTCAATAACCTCTTAACTATATCTAAGCCGGCGTTCTCAAAAAAACTTCGTGTCAAAACATAGGATTGGGTGGAGGGAAAGTGTAAAGCAGAAAAACAAGCTGCCGAAACACAACTCCTCGAAATCGCATCACGTGCGATCGGCATCAAAATTCTCACGCATCGCAACGAAGTTTTTCGTTATGTCTTTTTTTTGCCAGGCAAAGCTAAGCAAAAAAAGGGGACTGCTCAGATTTTTTCATTATTCAATCTCGGTCTTATCGAGATTGAATAAGATATGATGGGAAACTTTTCAAGAGCTGCGTGATGATTTCCGCAGCTCCGATTATGCAGAAATTTCAAGTGCTTTTATTTAGGCAATTTGTTTCTCTGCTTTAAACCTCCTTCACTCACTAGCGCGAAAGTCTTTGGAGTAGACATTTCTATGGCGACTAGCGCTTCGACCCAAATTTAAATGGCATTGCCATTTAAAAACAATACTCAGCGCTGCATAGTGGTCGTAGACCATGTCTCGTCTCAAAAATAAATAGGACGAGACGGCTTTCCGCAGCGACGAACGAAGTGAGAAGTGAGGACTGCCAGAGCCAGAGGAATGTCTACTCCAAAGACCCAATCCACTTAATTTTCAAAATCGGAATAATTAAAGACTCTTTCGAATCGCTGCTGTCGTTTCTTCGCTACTCACCGGCTTCGAAAAGTAATAGCCTTGAATATAGTCACAGTTTAATTCTTTTAGCTTTTCAAGCACTTCAAGAGTTTCCACTCCCTCGGCAATCACTTCAATGCCCAAATTATGCGCAAGGCCAATCACACCCTGAACAATCTCGCGGCTTTCACCGTCTTTCTCAAGCTGGCGAATAAAAGATTGATCGATCTTTAATTTTTCAAGATCAAGCTTGCGTAACAGCGAAAGAGAAGAATATCCGGTGCCAAAATCATCTAAATAGAGTTGCAGATTGATGCGCTTCAACGCCTCTAAATTAGCCAAGACAACCTCATTGTCATCTAGCAAAACTGTTTCTGTAATTTCAATGCGCAGCAATTCAGGCTCAACTTCATGCTTTTTAATAATATCTTTCAAATTTGTCACAAAATCAGGTTGATGCAGTTGTCGGGCCGAAACATTAATGCTGACATAAAAATTAATCTTCGGCGGAAACATTTTTTTCCACTCAGCAACTTGGCGACAAACATCCTCAAAAATCCAATCTCCCAGAGGAACAATCATGCCGCTATCTTCTGCAACCGGAATAAATTGTGCCGGCGAAACAAACCCCTGCTCAGGATGCTTCCAACGCACAAGGCTTTCAAACCCTGCGAGCTGATGGCTCTTCGCTGAAACAATGGGCTGATAAAACATCGTAAATTCTTTGCGATCAATGGCGCGACGCAAATCGGTTTCAAGCCCCATCAATGTCACGGCTTTTGAATACATTTGCTCATTAAAAAACTCATGGCGCCTGCGCCCATTTGCTTTAGCGACATACATCGCCGTATCGGCTCCTCGCAAAAGATCATTGGCATTTTTAAAACGTGCGCTGCCGATGACAATTCCAATACTTGCGCTCGTAAATATTTCATGGCCATCTAAATGGAATGGCTCTTGCAAATGATTGCGAACTTCTTCAGCAATCGCCAACGCTTCTGATTCTGTTGAAACGCCCTCGACAAGCAAACCAAACTCATCCCCCCCCACACGCGCAAGAGCACTCATTTTTTGAAGTTTCTTTCGAAGTCGATAAGCGACGCTTATCAGTAGTTGATCGCCTTTGATGTGTCCGATGCTGTCATTCACAATTTTAAAACGGTCCAAATCCATGTAAAAAACACCAAAATGGTAACTTGAATCGCGTCGCAAATGAGAAAGAGCTTCCGAGATACGGTCTACAAAAAGTGTGCGCGTTGGCAAATCAGTCAGCGGATCATAAAAGGCGTTGTGCAAAAGTTTTTCTTCGGCTTTCTTTTGATCTGTAATATCGACAGCCACACCGAGCACGGCAAACTCTTTTTGCCCGGGGACGAGAAATGGAATCTTGATGGTTTGCAAAAGCCGCTTGCGCCCTGAAAAATCAACAAAGCTTTGCGCTGGAATAAATTTAGGCTTGCCCTCACGAATGACTTCCTGATCATCACGAATAAACTCATCCAACTCATCTTTGGATTGATGAAAATCTTCATGACGCGCGCCCGTCAAGGCCTCAATCGTTGTTCCGTAAGCATCTGACATCGCCTGATTGACTAAAATAAATCGGCCCTCTCTATCTTTGGCAAAAATCATATGCGGGACAAGATCAATAATCTTCCTCAGCTTACGCTCGCTTCCTCGCAAAGCTCGCTCGCCTTCAATGCGTTTATCAAATTCACGCCGCAACAATAGCAAAATGACTCCCCAAAAAAGGGCCAGCAAAAAAGCGCCGCCGATCGCTGCAATAAAAAATGCGTGCCGCGTTTTCTGATAAACCTCTAACCGCTCATGAACCTTCTTCTTTAAGTCAATCTCATGCCGCTGAATTCCATCACGATATTGCTTGCGCAAATGATGGTACTCTTGGCTAGATAAAAGCCTGGAAGCCGTAGAAAAATCACCTTTTTGAACGAGCTCAAATGCCTGCCTTTCCATTTGGACTTTGCGGACATTCGCGCGATAACTTTGTAACGCGCCGTTTTTTTGGTCGGCCCGAGGGGTTAAGTCTAAAAGTCGGCGAATGGACGTGCTCTGCTGAGGAACAAATTCTTCATACTGCACTTCCCAATTCGAGTCACCGCTTGACGCGGCCATACGAGCCGATAAAGTGAGAACTTCGCCCAGCTGAATAGTTTCGTCAGTGAGACTTTGAAGCTCAAGGTCATTTTCGATTTTACGCACAAGGCTGCCGCCCGTTTGCCAAAAATGCCAACTGACTAAGCCAAATGCAAGCAGAGTCAAAACAGCGCCAAATGTAATAAACCGCGACAAGAATTTCATATCAACTTTAAGCCTATCACTTTTTTCAAGCGAGCCAAAAATGCCAAACGAAATACCCCACAGCCATTAAAATAATCGCTGAGCGTAAAAGTTTTTTCAAAACCCAAAAGGCCATAAAAACAACTCCTACCGCAAGAGCAATTCGAACGCCATCGTGTTGAAAGATCTCTAAAGCACTCATTGAAAAATCCTTTTCGAAAATGATTCATTTTTAGGAGTTGTTGTATTCTAGCAGGGATAAGTCAAAGGGAACAAGATTCGCTTTAAATCAAAAAGGGCAGAAAGACTGCCGAAGGCCGCTACGTTTGCGTCGCAGAGCAGAGTGAAAGCAAACAGAAAAGGCCGGCAGAATCTCTGCCGGCCTTTCAAAGCAATAAAAAGGATTACTGTACTGCTGATTCGGTCGGAGTCGCAGCAGGAATTGCTGCGGCTTTTTCTTCATCGGCTTTTTTCTGTGCTTCCGCATCAGCTTTAGCCTTTGCTTCGGCCGCAACTGCAGCTGCATCATCAGCGGCTTTTTGCGCTGTCGCACCCAACGTATCCAATGCATCGGAAACTTTTTCTTTTGTATCCGCAACAGCAACGCTGATCGTGTCTGCGGTTTCTGCAGCGGTGGTATCGATCATATCACCTGTTTGATTCGCCAAATCAGAGGCTGCGTCCTGCGTATCGCTCATTGCATCCGCAGGGGCATAATCAAGATCAAAAATATCTTCATCCAAATCCGTTTGAGCGACATCCGGCGTAGCGATATTTTCAACTTCGCTCAGCGCGGGTTCTGCTACCGGCTGTTCTTTTTTTGAGCATGCGACAGCTGCCAATCCAAGCATCAACGCGAGGATCATCAAAGACCATAGATTCTTTTTCATTTGCTAATCTCCTTTTTTACTTAATGAGAACAAAACGGACAAAAATTTCGCGCCAGAGTCCTAAAGAACCGTTGAGCGCAACGGTGCACATTATACGCTCCTCTTCTTTGTAAATCGAATCAAAAAAAAATCAGGAATTATATTTAACTGTATAGCTAAAAATTACTTCCTGCCCTTTCGGGACATCCATCCAGGCCTCCATTTGTTGCGCGTTTTTCTTCTGAAAAGGGTGTGTTTTTTTTACGATTTTCCACTCCCGTCCGCCATACAAATTTTCAGAAACCAAAACTCTGATATTCTCTTCTTTGCGATTGCGCAGCTTGATCGCCCAAGTTTCTTCCCAAATTTTTCCCGGTTGAATTTGATTGTAATTGGTTTGCTGACGCTCAACCACTAAATCAAAAACATTCCCCAGCAAAAGGCTCAGCTTTTCATCTTTAGGCGTATGCTCAATCTGATCCTCTCCGATAAACTGTAAGCTTCCTTGCAAATCTTTTTTATAGAGCCTCACGCGCCCCTTGGGAAGCGGCATACCCATACCATTTTCTTTTTTATTATCAAACTCGAGTTTAACTTGTGGCTTTCCGCCATTTTCAACTTTGTAAATCTTGCGCACAGCCACATCCTGTGCATTCATCATTTCAATTTGTTTCATTTCGTTATTCTTAACCGTCGCGGGACGTTGAAGCGTATAAAGATGATATTCAAAAAATGCTTGTTCCTGAAACTGCGGCGCCACTCCTCCATCCATCATGGCTTCTGCGCGGGCCATTTTATACATCACGGGTTGCGGTGCGTCTTGAACGCGATTCACATCCCCCGCGACAAGCTTCAGTTTTGCATTGGCGTATTCTGCTCCGCTACGATTATCAATGGTGACCCATCCGATTAAATTAATTTTCTGATCCTTATCATCTACCGTTGCGACATAATCTGAAATCCATTTCACTCCCGACGTCAAATAAGAAAGCTGCAAGTTTTGCTTGCCGGGCTTTCGATTTTCAACCTGCCAAACGAGTGTGGGCTTTAATACAAAATCCTTGGGTAATTCGGGCAAAACTAAATGCCCGTCAACAGCGGTATGAATTTTTCCGTTGATTTCAACCATCGGGCTTCCGTTGGCAACATATTGATACCCGCCAGAAACAAAGCCACCGGAATTATAAGGTTGAAGCTGATAACCTGAAGTAAGCAGACGCCCCTTCTGAATAAAAGTCTGCCCTTTCCCATCATCGCTGGTTTGATGGACCTCCACATCCCGTCCGATATATTTTTCGAGCAAACTTCCATAATTGAGCAAATCAAATTCAAAGTTCTGCTCAAGCACACGGAAATCAAGCGGCGCTGTCAAAGATTGAATATGCACGGAGGTGGGGTCAAGTTGCGCCGCAACTTTTTCGACCTGCACTTCGCTGATGCCGTTTTTTAAATCTTTCGAAAGCACTTGCTTCACAAGTGCAAAATCCTGGTTGTAAATCGTGAGCTCGACTTGCTCGGTCGCAAAAGCGATCGGCAAGAGACTATGGACCATGGACCACAGACTAAAAAAAAACAAACTTTTTTTCATTTTAAATCCTTAAAATTGCTCAACGATTCATTCTCAAATATCGACGCGCTAAGCCGATCAAAAATAAGGGCATGAGTGCTACACCGCAAAAAGCCTCGGCGACAGAAACTCCACGAACCCATCCTAACGGCAAAAAATCACCGCAGCCTACGGTTGTAAATGTCACTGCACTAAAATAGAGCGCTTCGCCCCAGCTAATGATCTTGGCAACTCCATTTATTTGCACAAGACACGAGCTATGATAAATCCAAGCGCTTAGCACAATCAGAGAAAAGTTACATACCAGGATTCGCACTGGTTTTTCGCCATAACCCAAAATCAACTTGCTCAATCATCCGGGAATAAAATGGAACAACGCTCTGACGCGCTCACGCGATCCAATATTCGAATCAATTTGCAGATCTCCAAACAAATGCGTCACATGCCCCGTCGAAAAAACCTGCCAAAGCCGCGACAAATGGGCATCTTCGGCGTGAATATAACATTTGGAGTCATGGTGATAATCCGCTTCCTTTTCATAAAGCAGCGCGGCCTGCCTGAAAAGCGAATCTGCGTAGGCATAATCTTTGAGCTTTAAGGCCTCAAATGCGGCATATTCACTGCGCGAGGCCGCATGATGATGGAACTGATAACCTGTATGCTGATTCCAGCAAGTTGCCGCGGAATCAAAACAAATCGCAGCCTTAAAAGAATCGCCCGAGGCGCGAAAAAGCCGCGCCGCTTTATCAAAAGAATGAAAGGCAGCATCTATCTTATTCTCAGCGCGAAACTCATGTGCCTCGCATTCAAGTTTTACCGCATGATGCAGCTTATCGCGTTTCTCTTCGGATTCATCCAGCATGCCTGATCTACTCACTCAAAAATTGTTGATACCCCTCGCGAAATGTCGGATATTTTAAACTAATTCCTAATGCTTTTAACTTAGTATTTTTGAGCCGTCTTCCGGTGGCTGGCAAATGAGAATCAAACTGAAAAGAGGATGAAGTCTCTGTTTTCTCTGCAAGCCATTCTGCAAGAGTTGAACACAAAACCGGTTCATCATCTGTTCCTAAATAAATTTCACCCTCTTTGGCATTTTTAAAAAAAACGGGCATCGCGGCAGCAATATCTTCGACATGCATCAAATTCATCCAACGATCCCCTGTTGCAAGGGGCCATTTTTTTTCTCGAAAAGCCTGCAGACGATTTCGACCTGGGCCGTAAATTCCGGAAAGTCTCAAAACTGCCGCAGGCATGCCACAATTTAAAATTTGTTTTTCAGCCTCAACCAAAATACGCGCTTGAGCAGACCTGGGTTCAGGCGAAACAGTCTCATCAAAAAAATCGCCTGTTTGATCTTGCCACACACCTGTGCTGGAAAGATAAACAATCATCAAGGGCTTGGGATTTCTTCTGATTGCATTTAAATAATGCCCAATCCCCTTTAAATAAATCGCTTCATAGGCAGCTTCTGTATTCCGCGGTTGCGGTGCAGCCGCAGAAGGAGGCGCGACGGTGTCAGGCGCCGGACAAATCACAACAAAATGCGCGGGTGGAATTTGAATCAGTGTCTCGGGCAAAGTTAAATCAGCGATCATCGGCTGAATTCCCTGCTCGGAAAAAAGACGCGCCTTTTCTGGGGAACGCGTTAATGCAAAAACTTTTTGTTTTTTCGCAACAAAAAACTCGGCGATTTTTGTGCCCGTATATCCCGCACCGATAATTTGAATGGTGTACATAAGATGAGGTCAAAAGTTAAAAGTTAAAGATCAAAACCACAGCTTAAATTTTAGAGTTTTCCTTTTTTGAAATGCGCTAATATTTTTTCCGCAGCAAGCTTAGCTTCTCGAACACAGTCAGGAATTCCGATGCCGCGATAAGAATTCCCTGTTAAAAAAAGACCCGGATAATTTTCGAGACCTGTAAATAAAGCATTCATTCGATCAAGGTGGCCGACTTCATATTGTGGCATTCCCAGATCATAACGTCGCATCAATATTTGCAAAGGCTCACCAGATATTCCGAGAATCAATTTCAGTTCGGAGAAAACTTCGAGCTTCATCTCTTCGTCCGATTTCTTAAAAATATCATGTCCATAGGATCCGCCAACAAATGCACGCAGAAGCACATTTTCAGAATCAACCACTCGACCCTCAAATTTTTGGTGTGAGAAACTGCAGCCAATCAAATTACTTTTTTCTGATGCTGGCACAACAAAACCAAATCCATCGAGCGGATGACTCACTGCGCGGCGCGGCAAAAGATAGTTAATCGTCGCAACGGGCTCAAAGCGAATCGCTTTCAATTGCGCCGCGAGCTCGGGGCAGCTTACGGCGAGCATATTCGCCGCTTGATAACTCGGGGCAGCGATACAAACGGCATCCGCTGTATAGGCATCCTGATCTATTTTTAAAACCCACTGATTTTCTTCGCGGGTTATTTTTTGAACAGGTGCGAAAAATTCAATTTTTCCAGAAAGCTTTTCTTGTAGCTTCTCAGGCAATGATCCCATGCCCTTTTTAAGACTTGAAAAAAGAGTGTACCGCGGCCCACTGGCTCCTTTCGTTTCAGCTGAGGCTGCAAGAGCGCGAATCACGCTCCCGTGTTTTTTTTCCATTTTACGAAACTGAGGAAAGGTTGCAAGCAAGCTGAGACTTTCGGGCCTTGACGTATAAACACCCGCAATCATCGGCTGAGCTAATTTCTCGAGAGTTTCTTTTCCAAAACGTCGCGTCACAAAATCTGCGACACTTTCATCTTGATCTTCTTTTTTGGCCGGCAAAAACAAATCTCCAAGCATGCGCAACTTGCCGCCCAAACTCATACCGGGTAAATTCCACCACGCCTTAAAAGTACGTGGAGCCGTGAGATAAAAACCTGCAGGAATCGGAAGAATTTTTTTTTGGTTTAAAATAAAACTGCGGCGATTCTCTGAGCGCGTTTGAATGATTTCTGACTCGAGGCCCAACTCTCTGCAAAGTTCAAGCGCCCACGGTTTTTCATTAAAAATAGCGTCGGGGCCGCATTCCATAAGCGCTTGCTTATCATGCATGGTTTCGAGTATTCCACCGACACGCGCAGCGGCTTCGAAAATTTTAATTTCAATTTGAGAATTATTTTTCTGTAGAAAATAGGCCGTCGCTAAGCCTGAAATTCCGCCGCCGACGATAGCGACTTTCATGCGCGATTCTTTTCCAAAGCGCTTAACTTACTCGCCTTCAAACAAATCACCATCATTAAACAAACTTTCACCCGTTTGAAGACGTACTTTAAATTTCTGAATCGTTTCATTCGTCAAACGATAAGCAACGTCATAACTATCCCAATCAAATGCGGCTTCTTGCGCGCGCTCACCCGAGGGCGAATCTTCGAAAACAAACTGATCCGAAGTTGTCAATTCTGCGCCAATATGCTCAGCGTATTCAGGTGTTAACTCGCACGACAAAATATCATCACAAACCTTGATCAAATGCTCCGCGTCGAGTTCCATTTCTGAACCAAACGAATCATCGCGCGGTTCAAAATCTTCATCCTTTAAAAATTCATCAATGACGAGCTTCAAATCAGCCGCTTTGATTTTTCCTTCAAAATATTTTCTTAAGTCTTTTTCAAACATAAATTTTTTCCTTTACGAATTCACTTAGAATTTTACAAAAAATAAAACGTTGAGCTGGGTGCAGGAAAATGAATCCGATCTGCTCAAACAGTCCTCGCTTCGCTGCGGAACTCGCATCTCGAATTCATTTCCCTGCACCTTCTTCGCCGGTGGGGGTGGAGGCTCAAAGCAGAGAAACAATTATCATTGTTTCGCGAATCACCTTTGAATCGGTTCAGCAAAGCGAAACCGATTGAAAGAGCAAAATCGTGCGAAGCTCTGCTTCTAAGCCTTTCCCTCTCCATTTTGTGGAATTCGCGCACACAGCTGGAAGAGGAATTATCGCGAGGGCGAGTTCCACAGCGACTCACAAAGTGAGGATCGAGGACTGCTTGAGCTAGCGCGATGATTCCTCTTTGAGCGAACCCTTTTTAGCAAATAAAATTACGTTCTTATTCTACTCGCACCGAAAGTTTTTTGACGCAATCGACTAGATATTTTACATTTTCTTCGGGAGTTCCCGGCAAAACCCCGTGCCCCAAATTAAAAATATGCCCGGGTCGTCCGTCGGCTTGCTCCAAAATCTTTTTAACTTCTTCGCGAATTTTTTCTTGCGGAGCAAACAATAAAACCGGGTCCAAATTTCCCTGAACGGCCTTGCTCGCGCCCGCTTTTTCCCAGCCTTCATCTAAGCTCATATGCGAATCAATTCCAATAACATCGGCTCCCGCGCTTGAAAAAATATCCAAAAAGGGTGATGTCCCTGTTCCAAAATGAATCACGGGCACTTTGCCGCTGACTTGTCTGAGCAGTTCGCGGCTATGCGGCAAAACATATTTTGAATAATCCAAAGCATTTAAAATGCCTGCCCAAGAATCAAAAATCTGAATCGCATCCGCACCGGCGCGAATTTGCGCCAAAAGATATTTCGCCGTCAGTTGCGTAATCTTTTCAAGCAATGCATGCCACGCTTTTTCATCTGAAAACATAAAAGTTTTAGTGCGAATGAAATTCTTAGAGGAGCCGCCTTCGAGCAAATACGACGCGAGCGTGAAGGGTGCGCCAGAAAACCCAATCAAAGGAATCGCTGCATTTAAACTCGCACGAGTCAAACGAATCCCTTCCATCACATAGCTCAGCTCAGCCTCTGGATCAAAGTTGGGAATTTTCTGAACACTCGACAAGCCTTTAATTTCAGCGCTAATCACTGGACCGTCGCCTGCAACGTAATCGAGCCCGAAACCCATGGGCTCTAGAACAACAAGAATATCTGAAAAAATAATTGCCGCATCCACACCCAGCTCTTCAACCGCATTCAGCGTAACTTGCGTAACAACTTCTTTATTTTTACAAAGCTCGAGAAAAGAAAATTTTCCGCGAATCGCGCGATATGATTTTTGATAGCGCCCCGCTTGACGCATCAGCCAAACAGGTGTCCTGGGTGTTGATTCCTTGCGGCATGCTTTTAGAAACAAACTATTTTGAACCTGACCTAACGGCTTAACGCTTAACGCTGAACGCTGAACGCCAGCGTTGAGCGTTGGTCGTTGAGCGTTGAGTAAAACAGCTGCTTGTTCAGCGAGCTCTTTAGCGAGCGTGCCCATCTTTGGATGCGTCGGCTGGAAATCTGCAACAAAGCCAACTTCTTGCAAACCTTCTGACGTCGTCGGCCCGACTGAAGCAATGACCAGCTCTTTAAACTTTGTTTTAAATTCGCGTTCAACTCCCATCTCGCTGGCAACTTTTAAAACATGCCTGATTTGAATCGCGCTGGTTAAAACAGCGATTTTAAATTCACCTGCTATTATTTTTCGAATCGCTGACTCGAGGGGCTCTCGATTATCGGGCAAAGCCCAGCGATAAACCGGAATTTGAACCACGCGACATCCCCGTTTTTTTAAAGCCGTCAGAAAATCGAGATTCGATTCACCGTATTCTTGAACGGCAACGGTTTGACTTTCTAGGTCAACGCCGCGCGGATTCTGATCAAGCTCCGCAATAATTTCACGCCATGTATTGGGCTCAGGAATGGTCATCGCCGGCACCAATCCTAATTCACGAAGCGCTTGCACCGACTTGGGGCCACGCGCCACAAGCGTGGTTTTCTTTAAAGCCTCAACTAATAGATTTTTTTCAAACTTTTTTTCAAGGACTTGCATCAGATAACGCGTCCCAACGCCCGTCATCAAAATGACAATATTAATTTTTCCGGCCATTAACTTTTCCGCAAAAGAGAATGCTTCTGTATTTTGCTCAAATGGAATTTCTTGAACACTTGGCGCGGCAAAGAAAACCGCACCTTGTCTTTCAAGAGCTTGCTTCAAAATATCTGATTGCCGGCTTTCAAAGCCAACAATCGGAATACCGGCCAACGGCTGTTTTTCTAATGTCGGTTTCAGGGAAGTCATAGCGAGATTTTAACACGCGCACCGCCTATTAAAAGCTAAGAATTAAGCGTCAATAAATAAGTGATTTGAGTCATCTGGGAAATGATCCACCCGGCTCAGACAGTCCTCGCTCCTCACTTTGTTCGTCGCTGTGGAACTCGCCGGGCGAATCATTTCCCAGATGACTTCCGCGTTGATGGAGGGTGGGGCTTAAATCTGAAAAACTACTCCCATAAAATACATGTCTCGAAATTTCCATATTCTCTTTACAATAAAATACTCACGCAGCGCTTAGCCTAAGTTTTCTTTTATGCCTTTTTTCTATCGCGGCTTAGCAGCGATAGAAAAAAGGTGTGTCTGTGAAACATGCGTGGCATTGCGCTAAAAAAATGTCGGGTTAAAAATATTAACCTTCGACAAAGCTTATTGGGGCAACGTGTTTCTCCGTTTCTAGCCTCCACCCCACTCTAACGATGATGGCTCGAAATAAGAAGTTTCCATTTTCGAGTTCCACAGCGACGAACAAAGTGAGGAGCGAGGACTGCTTGAGAAAATGGGAGCTTCATATTTCGAGCTCAACCCCACGTTGTCTCAAACGCTCCGGCACGTAGAAAAAAGACGTCAGGATTTCTTCGGGGAATTAATGATTTGCTCGGCCTTGCGCAGCTCTTTCAATTCGGCAAGCAAAAGATCACGACCAGGCATGCACTTTTCATCCTTCAAACATCCCAGCATCACCTGATTGGCAAAAGGCGAACGGTAGCAATATTTTTGAATCCAGACCTCGGCTTTTTCTTTCCGGTAATTCAGCGCGAGAAATGCCTTAGCAAAAGGAAAAGCCATTTCGGAGCGATAGGTATTACCGTCAATTTTTATTTCCATTTGAGGGTCATTGAAACGATCCAGCAAATAAATCAATTTGGAAAGCTCGGTTTTAATACGTTTCTTATAACGAGCAAAAGCCTGCGACTCTGAAAGAGGCGGGAGCGCCGCAAATGCCGACGCTGAAAAAAAACTGAAGACTATAAAAAATAGGGCCAAAGACTTTTTCATCGGCGTAGAAAATATCTCAATTCCCTCCTAAATTCAAGAGCAGAAGCAAAAATTATTTTTCAAAAGTCCTTAAACTTTTAAGTTCCTCTATCAAAATATCACGAACAGGCCTAAAATCGCTACCTTCTACACGCATGTAAATCACTTCATTTTTGTCGCCCGAGCGGTAGCAATGCTTACGAATCCAATCTTCCGCCTTTTCCTTTTTGTAGTTTTTTGAAAGGTAGCCCTTGCTATACGGAAACGCTTTGTCGGTCGTATAAATATTACCGTCCAGCTTAATTTCGACCCCCGGCGCATTAAAGCGATCCAGGAGGTAGATCAACTTTGACAAATCATTCTTACTGCGCATTTGATATTGCTTAAAAGCTGCAGAATCTTGAAACGCTCCGAGACTCGCCGCAAAAGCAGAATTTAAAAAAATCATGCCTGACAAGATGCAAAATAATATTCGTCGCATATTCACTTCCTTTTTTCTATTAAGACGTTTATCGACAATATTCCATTCATAAAAACAAGAAGAGCCCCGCATTTCTGCGGGGCTCTTGTATAATCGGCTTGCTTTTGGTCTATATTAAGCTGTTTTTTTAGCGCGCTGCGCTTCTCGCGCAGTATGACGCTCAGCCTTATCTACAGCGCCATCTTTATCCAACTTTGCTTTGAGCTTCGGGATTTTTCTCCATCATTTTTTTATGATGAGCTTCACGCCCTGCCTTAAATTCATCTTTGCTCACCTGACCGTCAGCATTCGTATCTAACTTCGTCTTGGTTTCAGGATGATTCTTAAGAAACTCTTCGCGTTTCTCTTCACGCTTTTCGCGCATCTTTTCATGTCCGGCCTTTTTCTCTTCCTGAGAAATTTTACCATCGCCATCCACATCTAATTTTTTAAGCATGTCAGGATGATTTTGTTTGAACTGCTCGAAACGTTTATCGCGTTCTGCTTTTGCTGCTTCCTGGTCGGCCTTATCAATCACACCATCGCCATTTGCATCAAGCTTTTTAAAAAGTTCCGGTTTTTCCTTTTTTAACTTTTCGGAACGTGCAGCCGGATCCATCTTCCCGCCTTCTGACTTATTCTCTTCGGCATAAGCCTGAACTCCAACTAACGCCAAAACAACCAACATCAATCCAAAAAATTTTATAAACTGCCCCTTCATAATGCCTCCTGAACTGTTAATAATTACGCGATTAAGACGTCTTTCAACAAAGCTTTATTCGGCCTATTTCGCATTCTGCTGAAGCGATTTTTTTAGCACCCTCAAAGCAGCGGAAAGCTGTTTTGTCGTATGCGCGGCCGAAATAAAATTAGTCTCAAACTGTGCGGGGGCCAAATAAACTCCGCCGCGAAGACATTGATGAAAAAAACGGGCATAAGCCTTGGTATCTGACGTTTTAGCTGAAGCATAATCCGTCACAGGTCCTTTCGTAAAAAACAGCGTCCACATTGAACCCATATGATTAAGTGTTACGGGCAAGTGCTTGTCGTGAATCAGTTGATGCAATTCAGCATAAAATTGGGCGCAGCGTTCATGTAATTTTGAATGGGGCTTTTTAGATTTGATTTCGGCAAGCATCCAAAGCGCCGCAGAAACAGCTGCTGGATTTCCAGCCAATGTTCCCGCTTGGTAAACAGGACCAAGCGGCGCAAGAAAATTCATAATCTCGGCGCGTCCGCCAAACGCCGCCAAAGGCATTCCGCCGCCCACAATTTTTCCAAGGCACGTAAGATCAGGCTTTACCCCATAATATTTTTGTGCCCCACCTTCTGTAATACGAAAACCGGTCATCACTTCATCAAAAATTAAAAGTGCGCCATATTTTTTAGTCATGGCGCGCGCAGCTTCCAAATATCCCTCGCTCGGTAAAACCGTACCCATGTTGCCCGGCACTGGCTCTAAAATAAATGCCGCTATTTCTTTACCGACTGATTTGAAAGCATTCTCGAGAGCTGTGACATCGTTGTAAGGGATCGACAAACTGAGATGCGAAATACCCGAAGGAATTCCCTCAGAATCTGGAACCCCAAAAGTTGTCGCGCCCGATCCCGCCTGAATGAGCAGTGAATCCACATGACCGTGGTAACCCCCATCAATTTTTACAATGCGAGGACGACCTGTATATCCACGCGCAAGACGAATCGCGCTCATCACCGCTTCGGTTCCGGAGTTAGTGACACGCACTTTTTGAATCGATGGAAAAAAACTGCAAATGGCTTCCGCTAACTGCGTTTCTTCTTTCGTCGGCGCACCAAAACTCGTTCCGTCTTTAATTTTTTTAGAAATCGCTCGAATCAATCCATCAGGCGCATGCCCGAAAAGCATCGGTCCCCAGGAGCCAACAAAATCTAAATATTTTTTGCCGTCTTCGCCATAAAGATATGCACCTTTGGCACGCTTGATATAAATGGGATCTCCACCCACCGCTTTAAAAGCACGTACCGGAGAATTGACACCGCCGGGAATGACTTTTTGCGCTCGCTTAAATAAAGTTTTGTTATCCATATTATTCTCTAGATCCCCGCCTTCGCGGGGACGACCGTTAGCGGTCGTTTTTAATTTGAACCCACTTTAAAACGTTTTCTTCATTTTGATCAACAAACAAATCAATCTCCCAATGCAAAACTTGCTCGAAATTATGCTGATTGATTTCGCGGTCATGAAAAACGATGGCTTTGCCCTTCGCCACATCTTTTTGGGCGCAATGCAAAAGATAAAACTGCATATACACAGGCTCATGCCCAAAATCAACGCATAGCTTTTGCATCGTTTCAAGAAAGTCATTTGCACTCAAATCGGCCTTGAGTAACTTTTGCGCCCAAACCCAAACTAAAAGCGTATGCGCGGATTTCTCATCCACAAGCTGAATGCCAAGCTTTGAAAAACAAACATCCACTTGACTTTCAATTTGCGCTTGCGAGGCGGTCAAATCATGCTGTGCTAAATTTTTAATCTCAGCAGATTCATAACCCTCCGCCAAAACCAAATCCGCCCACAAAACAGTCTCTTCGCCCAGCTTTTGATTCAAACTGCGCTTCGCTAATACCAACGCTGTTAAATATTCGATTGATTTCATGGGGTCATTTTATCATCTTCATGAATAAGCACGAATTTTTTGTCCTCACTGCTAAATAAAGAAACCCGCAGCTTTTCATAATATACACATAGAGCCCAGCACCACCTTTGAAGTTTCATTTGTTAACTTCTTATAACACGAAAGATTTATAGCAAGAACTATCATTATCTGCCCCTCCCCTTGTAATTAGTTATTCTTAGGCTACTTTCAAAATAGCTTGAAAATCACATTCGAAAAATAGAAAACGAGGAGAGCAACATGTTTCTTAAAAAACTAACAGCGATCATACTTAGCTTGTCTGTGGCTTTCTATCAACTCCCCACTGCTTTTGCGAGTGACATCGCAGTCGATGTCCAAGGGCAAAATGCGCCTGTGGTTAATGCTCTTGAAGCCGCGGCTCCAACCCCTCCGGTAGCAGACCCTACACCACAAGAGAAAGCTGAGAGTGATAGCTCAATTGCTCCTGTAAAAAATATGTCCAGCGGCAAAATGGTGTCTAATTTTGTGAAGATTGATACGTTTTCTAATCTTCGTCAGGTAATAAGCCACATCAACAGCCGCCTGTCTCTCACAGCTGAGCAGAAAAAAGCATTAATTGCTGCGGTGGAATCAATTCCGTCTCCCTCCGGAAAATTCACGCTCACAACACCCAGAAAAGGAGACAGTTCGATTTCTGTTGCGGGAGAAATGAATGGCAACCTCGGAACGTACACAGTGAATTTCAACAAGGAAAGCGGAGATATCTTTTATTCTTTCACCTCCCCAATCACAGATCAGGTGAAGATTAATACGTTTTCTAATCTTCGTCAGGTAACCAGCCACATCAACAACCTGTCTCTTCCATATGAAAAGAAAACCGCATTAATTGATGGAGTGCGATCAATTCCGTCTCCCTCCGGAAAATTCACGCTCACAACAAATACGCAAGGAGACATTTCGATTTCTGTTGCGGGAAAAATGAATGGCAACCTCGGAACGTACACGGTTAATTTCAATAAGGAAAGCGGCGATATCTTTTATTCTTTCAGCTACCCAATCACAGATCAGGTGAAGATTAATACATTTTCTACTATTCGTCAGGTAACAAGCCACATCAACAGCCGCCTGCCTCTTCCAGCTGAACAGAAAAAAGCATTAATTGCTGCGGTGGAATCAATTCCGTCTCCCTCCGAAAAATTCACGCTCACAACAAATACGCGAGGAGACATTTCGATTTCTGTTGCAGGAAAAATGAATGGCAACCTCGGAACGTACACAGTTTCTTTCAACAAAGAAAGCGGGGGAATCGATTATTCTTTCAGCCGCCCGGTGACAAAAGAGGACATTTCTATCCGGCGCTGACAGGAAATTTTATCTACTCTTAAAGGAACTTTAAGCGAAAGGACATTGCCAAGGCCTTTTTATCTGACTTCAGAAAAACTCTGTTGCAAATTGTTCATTGAATACATCGATTGGCAACAAAGGCTATTCTTGTAAAAACCCTTAAAAATCAGCGCATTTAGAAGGGCGCTGGGCTTCGACCAGCTTTCTTGGCTCTGCTATGCCGAGCCAAGAAAGTTATCAAAACTGGAAACGACTTGTAAGTCTGCAAGTCGTTTCTCCTCTTGAAAGCCCCGCCCACACCTGAGCCGAGCATGCCTTCTCTGAAATAAACCCACAGCATCAGGATCACGCTAAACAGAAGGGCATGGAGGTCAGTCCCCACTTCGTGAGGACAGACCCCTCGGACGTTGTTGGATAAATTCGTTGGAGTATGGCCGGGGAAGGAACATGTTTGTTTCAGACAGGGAAGAATCCGCGGCTGTCGGAAGAAAAAATATCCTTAAAAAATAAAATTAGATTTTTTCTGAGAGGCCCGCTGCGCCAGAGCTTTAGCGCGGCGAGCAGGTGGCAATTCATCGACCAGATGAATTGAACACCGTTAGCGGATTTTGCCCTGTCTGAAATAAATCCACGGCATGAGGACCACACGCTAAGCACAAGAGCATTGGGGTCAGTCCCCGCCTGATTCGCCGCCAAGGACAGACCCCTCAGAGCCCCCGCGTCAATCTTCGTTGTATTTTTCTTTGAGGCTTTGGACGACTGCCGGATCCGCAAGCGTTGTCGTGTCACCTAACGCTTTGCCTTCGGCAATGTCGCGCAAAAGGCGGCGCATGATTTTTCCGGAACGGGTTTTGGGAAGATCGGCGGTAAAAATAATGTCATCCGGCCGGGCAATCGCGCCGATTTTTTTGGCGACATGTTCGCGCAATTCTTTTGCAAGCGCATCGGTGCCGTCGATGCCTTTTTTCAGTGTCACAAATGCCGCAATGCCATGCCCTTTGATTTCATGCGGCTTACCCACAACCGCAGCTTCGGCAACTGAAGGATGATCGACAAATGCACTTTCAATTTCAGCAGTTGAAAGTAAATGTCCGGCCACTTTCATAACATCATCGACACGCCCCATAAACCAAAAATAGCCGTCTTCATCAAGGTGCACGCCATCGCCCGGAAAATAAGCTTTTCCATTCCATTTTGACCAATAAGTTTCCCGGTAGCGTTTGTCATCACCATAAATCGTACGCAACATCGAAGGCCAGGGTTGAGTAATCGCGACGCAACCTCCGCCGCTTTTAAGTTCAACGCCCTCGTCATTAAAAACCGTGGCGACAATTCCGGGAAAAGCCGTGCCCGCCGAACCAGGCTTTGTTTTTTGGGCGCCAGGCAAAGTCGTAATCATGATCGCGCCGGTTTCGGTTTGCCACCACGTATCAACAATGGGACAATTTTTTCCGCCGATTTTTTCGTGATACCACATCCATGCTTCGGGGTTGATGGGCTCGCCAACGGAACCTAAAAGTCGAAGGCTTTTTAAATTATACTGGGCGGGAATATCATCGCCCCATTTCATAAACGCACGAATGGCCGTGGGTGCGGTGTAAAAAATGGTGACTTTATATTTTTCGATGATTTTCCAAAAGCGCCCTTGGTCAGGGAAATCCGGCGCGCCCTCATACATCAAAATCGTCGCGCCATTTGAAAGCGGGCCGTAAACCAAATAACTGTGGCCGGTGATCCAGCCCACATCGGCCGTGCACCAAAACACATCGTTTGGTTTTAAATCAAAAACAAGTTTGGTGGTGGAATGCACACCGGTCATATATCCGCCAGTCGTATGAACAATGCCTTTGGGTTTGCCGGTGGTGCCTGAAGTGTAGAGAATGAAAAGCAAATCCTCAGATTCCATTTGCGCGGCGGGACAATCCGTATCTTGATTTAAAACGGCATCATGCCACCACACGTCACGTTTCGGCTGCATCGTAACGGGCTCGCCCGTACGCTGACACACGATTACTTTTTTTACGGATGGCGTTTCTTTGATGGCTTCGTCAACAGCTGCTTTTAATAAAACTTTCTTACCGCGCCGCCAACCACCATCGGCTGTGATTACAAACCTAGCTTGCTGATCATTAATTCGATCGCGCAAAGACTCCGCACTAAATCCGCCAAACACAACACTATGCACCGCGCCGATCCGCGCACACGCCAGCATCGCCACCGCAACCTCAGGAGTCATCGGCATATAAATTGCAATGCGGTCGCCACGGCACGCGCCGAGCGTGAGCAAGCCATTTGCAAACTTCGTTACGTCACGCCAAAGATCTTCGTAGGTTAATGTTCGCGTATCTCCAGGCTCACCTTCCCAAATGATTGCGGCTTTATTTTTTTGAGGCTCAACGCCAGGCGCGCCAAAAACGAAGCGATCGACACAATTAAAGCAAGCGTTCAACTTTCCGCCAATAAACCATTCGGCATGCGGCGGACTCCACCGTAAAGCGCGGCTCCACTTTTGAAACCAAGTTAATTCGGCCGCACGCTCTTCCCAGAATTGAACGGAATTCTCGGAGGCTTTTTTAAAAATACATTCGTCTTTGACAAGAGCTTGAGATTTGAATTTCTCGGAAGGAAAAAACTCGCGCTTTTCGGAAAGCAAAACATCAATATTAGAACTCATGGATTAATTTCCTCTTAACCAAAACCACTCCCGGAGATGCGTCCCGCAACTCCGGGAGTGTCAAACCTGGAAATGCTTCTGCATTTCTCCATATCCAAGACCACTTCTCTCTTTGCTGCGAAGTTTGTTTGGCGATTTCTTTCGAGATGCGAGTTCTGCGCCGTCAGGACGCAGCTGTCTGAGCAGATCGGAAGAAATCGCCAAACAAACGTTCATTGCGTCACGCCTCAGTAGCAGCTTCATCTTCGCTGTCATCTTCCTCAGGCTCCCCGGCATCAAAGCCCCAATTCGCGTGAAGATAAAAATCTTTGACGGGCTTTTCTAAGCCCTCGAAAACAAAAATGAAATTAGCAATGCCGCCTTGTTGCAGCTTGGAGGGCGTCGGAGAAAGGCTCATGCTCATTTGCGGCAAATGATATTCGTCAAAAACCACCACTTGAACGCGAATATTTTTGATCGGCTGACCAATGTTATTGATCACGATGCCACGAATCTCGACGCCTTTTTTAGGGTCGGATTCAGAAATGGCGCCTTTGACAACAACCTCGCGCGGCAACTTACGAAAGTCTTCGATTTCAGGAAAAGAATTAAGCTGCATAAAAAAGATTATGCCCCCCCGTCTAACTTGAAAACAAATTAAGCCGTTTTGGCATTCTCGAGTAAATCCCACCGCTTTGATTCTAGAATCGGCAGATTCGCTTCAGTGGGCACATAAACAACCTGCGACTGGCTGTTCTGCATTCCCTTCACCCATAAATATTTAATGAAAGTTGCTGTCACACTGCCTGTAATCACCTTATTCGCTTTGGCGACACCCTCAGCGCGTGCAACTTCGATTTCGGCATCCTTTTTAGCTTTTTGAAGTTCAAATTCTTTTTGCAAAGACTCTTGTTCCGCGCGCAACTTCGCTTCGATGCTCATCGAAAAAGAGGCCGGCAACTTCACGTCACGGAGAAGCACGTCCTGAATAATAATGCCGCGCGAATCAAGCTTGTCTTTCAAATGGCTCAAAATCTTGACTGTGATTTCACCGCGGCCTTTTTCACTGTAAAGCGCCTTCACTTCATAGCCGCTCACAATATTACGGATCGCTTCGCGGACATACGGCTCAAGAATCGTGTCGCGATAATAATAGCCCACTGTTTTGCGAACAAGCGCCGCCTGAGTTGCCGGAACATTAAACAAAACCGACACATCGAGCGTTGAGATCAAACCTTCGGATGAAGGCACCTGAGCCTGTTCTTTTAATTCTTGAGTTTTGATATCCCAAATTTCAATCTGCGTAATCAAAGGATTGTAAACATGCCAGCCTGCGTTCAAAGGAATTTCAGAGATTTTTCCGAGCGAGCGCTTCACACCCACTTCACCCGATTGAATTTCCGCACAACCTGAAAGAAACACGGGCGAAAATAATAAAACAAGAACCAACCACTTTTTCATAAAGACTCCTTTGATAAATAAAATGACGAAGGGCAAATTATAGGGGGAATGGGGGGACAGACTCAAGCCCTAACCAAAAAATCAGCAAAGTTGACCACTTCGATTGAACGGCTCGTTTTGGGGAAGCGAATCGAATTATTCACCCGAGCAACATCATCGGGGCGATAATCCGCTTTTGAATAAGTCTCAATACGCTTAACCCAGCCTGCAATCCAACGATCTTCTGCTCGTTCCGAGGGAGCGTTATCGACCCGCCGCCGTAAAATTTTGCGCGCCGCTTCAACAAACTCTTCTTCCGCTCGCTTTTCGCCCAAATGCCAATCCATCACATACAAGACCTGAAAAAGTCCCCACCCATGCTCACGATAACGCTCTTCTGGAGAAAGGCCGTCGCCTTTAAAATTAAGATAATCAATCATTGCATAAAGCCCTTGTCGTGTTTGCGTCAAAGCAAAAACTTTTTCCGCAAGCTTTGTACGTTGAGCCTCCGGAGTTGCCGCAATCATTTGCAATACAGCTTGTTGAAAACGGTGCATCATAAAAAAGGCCTGCTCTTCCATCGTTTCTTGCAAAAACTGACGCATCCCCATCATGCCTTCTTCCGATTGCGCTGCTAAAAACTGCTCGCGATTCTTCCAAGGCATTCCTAAACGCGCGATTTCATTAAGCCAATCTGGAACTTCACGGCCTGATGCTTTAAGAAAATCTAAAAACTCCGGAAAACTTTCGTGGAAAGGACTCTGTTGCCCTTCGGAATACCAAATAAAATGGCCAATGCCAAGCGATGGAAAATCTTCGCCTTCATTCCAAGTGGTTAAACATTCCGTTCGTAAATCGCATTCATTCTGAAAAATCATGCCGGCAATCCAACGTGCATCTTCGGAATGAAGCGAGACGGACGCGGCAATAGCTCGTGGCGCAAAAGACAGGCTGATAAAAAGTATTCCGAAACAGAAGAAAAGAGGCGCGCGCAGCAAAGCTGTCTTCATTGATCACCCCTTTAATCTTAGCGCGATTTTACAAAATAAACTCCGCACTGATTAACGGCAAAAAACGCTCATCGCTTCACTTTGATTTACTGGAGGGCTCCTGCAAAAACCTTCGCATTTCGTCAGGCGTAACGGGACGCACACGCCCGTCTTCCTGCATGGATCTTTTTAAAATTTTGAGGCGATCCCAGTCAAATCCATCGGATAACTTTTCGCTCCGTTTTCCCTCTTTCGTATGAAAGACACGCGCGAGCATCAGCCAATTGTGAATCAGAAAAGATTGACCTTCTTTGGAATCTTCATCGAGCTCATCAACCCAAACTGCAGATGCATAAGGCCATGACTCAACACCCCCCTGTTGGAATGCGCGCTGAACACGAAGATTATATGTTTTAAAAGCTTCAACGCCTTCGCAAGCGCCTGAACATTTACTGATTTTTCTCGCCTGACACGGCCCGGGGCCTTTTTCCAAGTCGGCTAGCTTGCGGCAAAGATTAAATTTATTCGCGAGCAATTCAAGAGCTTGTTTCGCTTCGCGAAAACCACGGTAATAACTTAGAATCGCAGACTTATCTTCAACCTTGCTTTCAAGCTCTAAATAAATCTCGTCATATCCGTTCTGCGTTTTTCGTTTGACTGCGCAAACCATGCCCATCGCTTTGCGAGTTTTGCGCGCATTGACTGGATTGAGTTTTTGAACCAGTTCAGCCTCAAGAAAGAGCGCGGACAACTCACCCGGCGCCGGCATCCATTCTAAATCCGTTGCCTCTCCAAGCCATTCTTGCTCTTTTGGATTTTCAAAATCGCCGTAAAAATGTCCTAAAATTCGTTCGCGCAAATTACTGCTTTTTCCAACATAAAGCGCCTGTGCATTCACGTCGCGAAAAACATACACCCCCGCAGTCTCAGGCACATTTTGAAAACGCGCCGCAGGAATGCGGGTTTGAGGAGGACGTCCTGCGACAAGTTTCTCAAAAACATCACGAAATTTTTGGGAACCTACAAGTTCCTGACACTTCGAAAAATAATCCCAAACCGCCTGCGCATCATCAAGCGCGCGATGGCTTCGCGACGCAGGAAGATCGTAGCGTGCAACAAGCTCAGAAAGACTATGCCGCTTATATTCGGGGAAAAAAGCACGTGATAAACGCGCGCTACAAAGAGTCGGCGCGACAAACCGACGATTAAGACGGCGAAATTCGTGCCGCACAAAGTCATAATCAAAGCGAACGTTGTGGCCAATAAAAAGGGCATCTTTCAGGCATGCTTCAACTTCATCTGCAATCGTACTAAAAACGGGCGCGCCCTTTAAATCATGATCTGAAATACCCGTTAGATTTTGAACAAAAATAGGCACCGACTGACCGGGCTGAACCAAACTTTCAAAGCGCCGAACCTCGACACCATTCTCAAGGCGAATGATGCCAATTTCAATAAGACGATTGGTCGAAGCGCTGCCCCCGGTAGTTTCAACGTCAACAATAACAACAGGTTTGAGATAGGGAATCGATTGAGGCATCCGGGATTATAGCAGACGAGACTATAGACCATGGACCATGGATAAAAAAATGCGTTTCCCCCGCGGTTGAGCCAAGCTCAGAGCTTAAATGTAGCGGAAAGAAAACGAGCGGGAATTTCTTCCCGCTCGCTTTGTTAAGATTCCCAGTGGCTTTAAGCCTTATAGCTGGGAATGGGTTTAGTCACAAAGTCATAAGTCGCATTGATCGCTTTCAGCGGAAATTTCAACGCTTCGTTTGTAAACTTACGCATGGGTCCTGTGACCGGCGCTATCGGCTTCATCAACATGTCGAAGCCTTTAAACAGATTGTCTTTTGTAAAACCAATCAATCTGCCGGCATCCCGTTCTGGCCGAAAATCCGATGCAACACGGTCTTTCACCACAAGACGATCAACCGTTTCCATCAAGCAAAAACCGGGACTTGATGCCACCACCATAAGTATTAACGCTAATGCAATTACCTTCTTCATTTTCTACCCCCTGGGTTCAGTGAACCCTTTAAATAACAAATCACCTACAAATTGGTCCCTATTAACAAACTTATATTACGTCCTATAAAAAGCAACTATCATGTTATAACATTTATATAACTTGTTATATTTAAATAGCTTATGAATATATAATAACAAACTTAGTCTTATAATAATTTTAATCTCTTGCCACTCAAAACCGTCCATTTGATTTCAAGCCTAAAACAGCGCATAATATTAAAGTCCTTTTAATCTATTTTGATGAGTCCTGGGATTGTTTTGTTTGTTACGTTTTTTGATACTGTTACGATGCGCTAAAATCAAAACTCAACTCAAAGGACGCATGCTCTCAGCAACAAAATATAAAATTTTGCTGATCGATGACGATGTTGAATTTGCAAAAGTCACTCGTTTCCGCTTAACGCATTGCGAAAAACATCGCTTCGAAGTCCACTCCACTTCCTCACTCAAGAGCGCCCTCGAACTTTTCTCAGTCCAAAACTTTGATCTCATCCTCCTTGATCTGCAGCTGCCAGACGCGCAAGGCATGGAAGCCATGACGCGCATCATGGCCTCAGGAATTCAAACTCCCGTGGTGATCATGACCGGACTCGACAATGACCAGTTGGCCATCGAAGCGGTTCAAAAAGGCGCGCAAGATTATTTAATCAAAGGCGAAACTCCGCCCAAAATGCTCGTGCGAATTATTCAACACGCAATCGACCGGCATCTCATCCGCAAAAAACTCCGCGTGGTCACAAATAAATTGCGGCATGTCAATGCCCAGCTAGAAAAATATGCCGTTCTGGATTCCCTGACTGATATTTACAATCGCCGCGGTTTACAGCAAATCTTGACACGCGAAATTCATGCCGCCGAACGAAAAGGCACTTCCCTCCTCGCTTTGGTTTTAGATATTGATGACTTTAAACGCGTCAATGACACCTTGGGTCATCCCTCAGGCGATGCGGTCATTAAAGAAATTGCAAAAAAAATTAAAGACTCGATCCGGATCTCTGACTACGTGGGGCGCATTGGCGGAGATGAATTCGTTTTACTTTTGCCTGAAACATCAATGGAAGAAGGTATTAAACTTGCCGAACGATTGCGTCTTTCGATTTCAAGCATGCGAATTCATATTTCAGATAGCAAAACGATTCAAATCACCGTCAGTATTGGGATCGCACCCGTTTCGCTGAGCATCATCTCCGTTGATGAAATTCTCGGCTTAACTGACCCGCTTTTAATGGAAAGCAAAAATCACGGAAAAAACCAGGTTTCTTATGAATCAAAACAAACCTATCCCGGAACAGCTCACCGCTCAACTCAAGTGCCTGATTATCTTTCCGCTCTCAGACAGGGCGAAAACTTCTTTGCGGTTAAACAGCCCATTCATGTTTTACATGACAGCACGGTAACGGGATTTGAATTTCTAACGCGTATGCACAATCAAAGTTTTAATATGCCCAATGACTTTTTTAAAGCGGCGCTTGAAAACAACATGGTTACCCTTGTCGATCATCATTGCTTTAACACCTGCCTCGCTGCTTCGACGTTGGCGCCTGCGAAGGCAACGCGACATATTAATTTGCTGCCCTCAACGATCATGGACATTCCTGTCGCAAGACTCATCGAAAAGCTGTCTAGTACTGAAAGCTACTGCATCGAAATCAGTGAGCAGCAAATTATCGGGGACTCCTCTCATCTCGCCGAAGCCGTTTCCGGACTTAAACGACGCGGCATCAAAATTGCGATGGATGATGTGGGCTTTGGCAACACATGCCTCGAAAATCTTTTCTTCATTGAGCCCGATATTCTTAAAATTGACAAAAAATGTATCATGGGTATTTCTTACAATACGGCTTTACAAAAAACATTGCGCCGTATTCTTAAAATTGCGGAAGACCTGCATGCCGAAGTCATCGCCGAGGGCATTGAAACCCGCGAGGACCTAGAAACCCTGCTTCAACTCGGCGTCAAATATGGCCAAGGCTATTATCTGAGCATGCCGGCTTGAAATAATTAAGAATTAAAAGTGCAAAGTTTAAAAACATTGAATCTCTTGTGCCTAAGAAAAAAATAAAAAAAATCTGTTAAAAAATGCCTGCAAAAAACGTTGCGGAACTTCGTCAAGAAATAGCCTTTCTGAATTCCATCATTGAAAATATCCCCCACATGATTTTCTTAAAAGATGCAAAAGAGCTGCGCTTTGTGCGCTTTAATAAGGCGGGTCAAAAACTATTGGGCTACTCTCAGAAAGAGCTCATTGGGAAAAACGACTATGATTTTTTCCCTCAAGGAGAAGCTGATTTTTTTATTAAAAAAGACCGCGAGGTGCTGAAAAATCGTGGGGTTCTCGATATTCAAGAAGAACAGGTACGAACCCGCAAAAAAGGCATCCGTATTTTACACACCAAAAAGTCGGCGCTTTATGACCTTGCCGGAGAGCCCGCCTATCTTCTTGGGATTTCAGAAGACATCACTGAAAAAAAAGAAGCTCGGGCTAAATTAACCAGCCACGAAAAACAACTTCAGCTTGCTTTAACTGTTGCAAAAATTGGAGCTTGGTCTTGGCACGTGCCGAAAGACGTCCTTCTTTGGGACGAAAATATGTTTCGAATTTTCGGCGTCACACCCACGCCCGGGGGAATTGTAAAATATAGCGTTTTTGAAAAATGCTTGCACCCTCGCGAACGAGACCGCGTTAATCATGCCGTTCAAACAGCGCTAAAAAAATCACCTGACTATAATGATACTTTTCGTATTTTGCATCCCGAAAAAGGAGAGCGTGAAATCGCCGTCCGCTGTGCCATCGACCGTGACAAAGACGGCAACGCAATCAGCATGACAGGAGCCAATCTGGATATTACTGAACAGCAGCACAAGCATGCCATTGAAGTAAAATCGAAAATGATTTCCATGGTATCCCACGAGCTCCGCACACCGATTCACACCATCAAAGAAAGTATCAACGTCATCCTTGAGGGGCTCACCGGAACCATCAACGACGAGCAAAAAGATGTTTTAGAAAATGCGGAACTCTGCATCGACCGCTTGACCCGTTTGATCAACAATGTTTTAGATTTTCAAAAAATGGACGCGGGAATGATGGATCTTTGTTTTGAAAAACAAAACTTAAACGACATTGTGCAAGGGGTTGCCGAAATAGAAAAATCCACCGCGGAAAAGAAAGGTTTGAACTTTGAGTTTGATTTTTGCGAAGACCTCCTCATCGTGAATGCGGACAGCGACAAGATCATTCAAGTGCTAACAAATCTCGTCAACAATGCGATCAAGTTTACGGAAAAAGGAACGATTACAATCCGCACTCGAAACATGGACGGGAATGCGCATGTCTCTGTGATTGACACCGGAATGGGTTTTTCAAGCGATGAAACTGAAAAAATATTTTTAGAATTTGGTCAGACAACCATTACCAAAAAATTGTTTCCTCAAGGAACCGGTTTAGGCCTGGCGATTTCAAGAAAAATTATTGAGCAGCATCAGGGGAAAATTTGGGCCAAAAGCAAGAAACCTGTTGGCAGCGCTTTTTATTTCACTTTGCCGCTTGATCAAAAAAATGCTTAAGCGCATCCTGATTGTGGATGACGAACCAGATACGATTAAATTGCTAACGTTAAGGCTCACTAAAAGTGGTTACGATGTCATTCCATGCTCAACCGGTCGATTCGCAATCGCATCCGCTAAAAAAAATAAGCCCGATCTCGCTATTTTGGATATTAAGCTTCCCGATATCAATGGGTATGATGTCTTGAAAGAGTTCCGTAAAAATCCATCCCTTTCTGGAATGCCCGTGATATTTTCAACTGCAGACGCAAGTGTTGCCGTTAAAAAAAACGTCAAAGAATGTGCCGCCGATGATTTTGTGATCAAGCCCTATGATGCGAAAGACTTGCTAAAAAAAATCCATGTACTGCTGGGGCAGCACAGCTCATAGCAAATAGCCAAGAGCTTAGGGCAAATACCCCGAAAACAAATTTCTAGGACGCCGTTCGATAAGATTTTCCCAAGGTTTGTCATTCCCGCGCAGGCGGGAATCCAGACTCTACAAACTGGATCCCCGCCTGCGCGGGGACGGCAGAGAATTCTGGTGCGAGTTTTCCGAGCGCCATACTACGTTTTTGCTATGAGCTATCGGCTATTTGCTATTAGCTTTCCCTAATGGCGGCGAATCCGGATGAGACTGAAAGATTAAGTTTGGATCGCGATACCATTTAAATTCAATCAAATTGTTCGAAGGATCTTTGAGAAAGAAGGTTTTGTGTTCGCGCGGCGTTTTTTGAAATCGAACAAATAATCTTTCAAAAAAAGATACGCCTGCTTTCGCGACGCACGCATGAAATTCATCGAATTGTTTTTCATCATCCAATATCACGCCAAAGTGCCGCGGGTACATCGAAACCCGCGCCGGAACATCATTTTCGGAAACATGCGCCACGACTTGATGGCCAAAAAAATTAATAATGCAACGCTCTTTTTCAATCAGATCAATTGGAAGCCCCAGCTTGTCGCGATAAAAAACAAGCGTTGACTCAACATCCTTAACCGGAAATGCCAAATGAAAAATCGGGCGATTCATTTTTAACTCTCCCTTATGAAGGCGATACGTATTTGACGTTTCTCTTGCGACATAGATTTTAACTAAGGATGATCTCCTTGATTCAAAGAAAGATTTTACCCATCAAACTGCTAAAATCAATATCCCAATATTAATCATTAATTGATCACATTGTGGGTACAAACTATCTTTTTAAGTTAAAAATGAGCGCGAATACCCATTTATATTGAAGTATTTACAAAAATAATAAAAATCGATTTAACCATTCAAAGTGACGAGATTGGCACTTTCTACCTGAATGACTTAGAATCCCCCATCTTAAACGAGGTTATTTGAAGTGAACTTATTAGCAATCGATACATCGGGCCCTATTCTGAGCATCGCCCTACAATGCGGAGACAAACCCATTCAGGAAAAAGTGCATTTAGGAGCCATGGAACACATGGAAAATATTTTTCCATTCATTGACGAATTACTTCGAGCTCAAAATTTAAAACCCAATCAAATTGACGCTTATCTCATTAATCGAGGCCCAGGATCTTTCACCGGACTGCGAATTGGATTTTCAACACTTAAAGGATTTCTCGCCGCCAGCACAAAACCTTGCTACGGATGCGACTCGCTCGACGTGCTGGCTGAGCGAATCCCAACGATTTATAAAAAAAACCTCGCAGTTTGTCTTGATGCATTTCGCGCCAAGTTTTACATCAAGATTTTTGAAAACCGCGACGGGGCGTGGATACCCACAGCCCAAGCTCAATCTTTAAACTTTGAAGAAGCTTGTCATCAAATTCCCGCCGAAGCTTTCATTGCGGGTAACGCTCTCGAAAGACATTGCGCTGTTTTTGAAAAATTCCCCGAAAAAAAACTTCGCTCTGTACCTGAAGAGCTTTGGTATCCACGCGCATCCAGCATGATTCGCTTACAAAAAAGCCGTCCCGAAGCAGTCAAAAAATTGTTATCATCTTCTGACTTTCTTCCACTCTATTTAAGACTTTCGGAGCCTGAAGAACGCAAAGCAGAACTCAAATTAAAATGACATTACAAAATCATCCAGAGAAACAAGACCTTGGATTCAATGTTTGGATTGAACTCAAAGCGACTCGGCTGCTTAAAAATCTGCAAACCATCCGCGGGGCGGCGGGAATTGAAAATGAAGTGCTGGCCATAATTAAAGCGAATGCCTATGGACATGGTTTGCGCCAGGTCGCAAGCGCGCTGGACGGACATGTTCTTTATCTCGGCGTTTCATCCATCAAAGAAGCGCTTGAACTTAAAGATCTCGAACTCAAATCACGTATTTTTCTTTTTGGCCGTCTTTTTCCAAATGAAATTGGTACCGCACTGCTCGGCGGCATCACATTAAGTGTTTCGAGTTTTCACGAAGCAGAAGACATCTCCAAAGCTGCGCAAACATTAAAAAAGACTGTTCGTATTCACGCTAAAGTGGATAGCGGAATGGGGCGTATGGGCATTCCGTTTGATCGCGCTCTCGCAGACATTGAAAAAATATCTGAACTGCCTTCGATCGAACTCGAAGGCGTTTACTCGCATTTTCCATCCGCTGAAATTGATGACGATTTTCGCGCGAAGCAAATTCGTGATTTTGAATTACTCGTTCGCGCGCTTGAAAAAAAAGGCGTCGCTCTCCGTTTCAAACATTTTCAAAATAGCGCCGCCTGTTTTAGTTTAAAAACAAATTGCACCAATTTAATTCGTCCTGGACTTGCACTTTATGGTATTGGCTCTGAGCCCTCGGCACAACCGCAAAGCAGGCTTCAACCTGTTCTGTCCCTCAAGTCGAAGATCATCCATGTAAAGCGACTTGCTCCGGGAGCCACATCGGGCTATGGACGACGATTTAAAACAAAAGATCCCACGACGATTGGAATCCTTCCCATTGGCTACGCTCAAGGTTATTCGTTTGCCGCATGGGAAAAAGCTCAAGTACTTTATCAAGGCAAGCGCTTCTCTCTCGCGGGACGAATCTCGATGGATTACATGACTGTCAATTTTGGCGATCAACATATTCGCGCAGGTGACACGGTCACATTGCTTGGTGAAGACGGTAATGACTGCATCACCGCTAACGAAATTGCAAATTGGGCCGGCACTATTCCTTATGAAATTGTCACTGCATTGCAACATTATTTGCCGCGCATCATCATCGCATGAATTCCGAACCAGAAACCAAGAACCAAGAACCAGGCGATCTCCATGGTTCCTGGTTCTTGGTTCCTGGTTCTGTTCTTTGGATTCCAGAAACAACGTCAACAAATTCCGCTGTCGTTGAAATTGCCAAACGTGAAAAATCAACTTCACTTGTGCTCGCGACGAATCATCAAACTGATGGACGCGGACAATTCGGCAGACATTGGCTATCGAAACCCGGCGAGAATTTACTCTTCTCCATTTACTTTGAGCCGCAAATTAAACCGTCGCAAGCATCTGAACTGACGCAAATTGCCTGCCGCGCAGTCGTCGCTGTTTTAACTGAATACCAAATTGCCTGCGAAATCAAAAAGCCCAATGACATTCTTGTGAGAGGAAAAAAAATCTGCGGCATTCTCACGGAATCGAGCACGAAAGGTGAAAAGCTAGAATATGTTGTGGTGGGAATAGGCCTCAACGTCAACAGCACTTCTGAAACTTTAATTCTCGAAGCGACCTCCATGAAAATGGTTACGCAAAAAGACTATGACCGTGCCGAAATTTTGGCTAAAATTCTGACCGAGTTCCAAAAATTATTAAATCAATTTCTCTCGGTCATCCCGGACAAGTCCGAAGGACGTGATCCGGGATCTAAACCAAGATTCCCACTTTCGTGGAAATAAAATGAAAAACACTCAAAAAACTGAAATCCTCCATCTTATCGATATTGGCAATACGAGTATTACCTATGGCGTGGCCACAAAAGGCCGTCTTACACGTCTCGAATCCATAGAAATAAACGATGTCCCAGAAAAAGTTAAAATTTATTCAAAAAGTGGGTCTAAATTTGAGAATATAATCATTATTTCATCTGTTGTCCCAAAAAATAGCAATTTTATAATCTCAGAACTCAATGCTCGCGGTCATTTTAAAATATTAGAACTCGGTAAAGATATCAACGTTCCAATTCAAAGCAAGTATAAAAACAACTCAAAACTGGGAATGGATCGTAAAATAAATGCTTTTGGAGCAGTTTCATCTAAAAAGTTGCCTTGTTTAGTATTTGATTATGGGACAGCATTAACATGCGACCTTGTTGATGAAAAGGGCGTCTTTCTGGGCGGTCTCATTATTCCCGGGCCAATCACATCGCTTAAGTCTCTGCTTAGCAATACGGCCTTATTGCCCAAGCTATTTCAGCTTAAAAACAAACCAAGCCTGCCATATGGCCGAGATACAAATGAGTGCATTCAAAACGGCGTCATTCAAGCCTACGCCGCCATGACCGACGGCCTCATCGCAAAACTTTCCAAGCAATTCAAGAAGAAGCCCCGTGTCATCATCACCGGCGGCTTTTCATCATTCATCGGAAAAATCATCCACTCCAAAGCCGAAATCAATCCTGCTCATACCCTTGAGTCGATGCTCGCCCTCTATCTAAACCAAAATAAGTAAAGCGTAGTTGACATTTAGACGTCTAAAAGACAATTGAAGTTTACGCTTAGACACCCTTTTGCACCGACCCACTTGTTTGAATCTTAAAAATTACTATCGCTTTTAAAAAGGATGTCGCTGTGCTCATACCGCGTGCCGCGAATTAGTTGATAATTGTAAAAAAGGGGCGGCGCTCTTGTCGTGGGGCAATTTTTATTTTAGGGACAAGCCTCATCAGCGAATGAGAGTGATTCCCTTTTACAACCAGCAGAATAATTGAAAGGGTGCGCGCCTTGAGATTTTGTTGATATTGAAGATTTTGATCCACGGTGACAAAAACATCAAACTTTGATTCTGCTAATTTGAGCAACTCACCGTTCTTTTTACCTCGCCAACCTTCATCGTGAACCGTGCTCACATCATGGAAATGAATTTCTTTTACGAGAGAGCGCGGAAGGCACTCATCAAGCAACACGCGCATGCTTTTTCGCTCCCAACATTTTTTTCAAAATATGCAAAGCGCTAACAGCATGAATCATTTGAACCGAGGGGAAGTCGAGCGAAAAATCTTGGATGTTTTTCCCGTCTTCAAGGTAATCAAGCAAAATGCGAACTGGAACACGCGTGCCGCAAAAGACAGGTGTTCCTCCTAAGATCTGACGAGATGACATGATTGATTTTTGTTTACGCATATTTAAATGATAGACTAAAAAAACAGATGTCACAACATACGTGAAATCGCAGTGTGTCATCTGAAATGGTGCCGCGTTCCGGCTCGCCATGCGCGCTTGTACCGCGCTTTCCTTCTGTCTGCCGAGGAGATGTCGGGTAAGAAGGGGGCGCCCCCCGTACGCGTTACGCCGCCCGGCCGATGACGAGAGCGCTGAGCAAGGTGAACGCGAGTCTTGCGATGCCTTGTAGTTTAGACCAAGTCAAAAACCCATTTTCATCTCGCTGGGCTTTCCATTTTCCCTCATTTAAATCAACTAAAAGTGCTACTGTCAGAAGGCCGACTTCGCCTGCATTCTCGTATTTCAGCTTAGTGGTTCGGCGTTCTTCTTTCAAAATAGCTGCTGAAGCGCGGTGGCTGTTGTTTCATTTCAAGCCACTCGAATGTGTCAAAATGACTCATTTCTAGCAGATCTTTCATCCTCTCTCTATGCAAACGCTTGGCACAAGAATTGATGTTGCTGATCCGACTCTACCTACCGTTTAACTCATTGCATTTTGATTTAAGGTAGATAGAATGATCGCCCTTAGCACTCGACCAAATTGAGTGCTAATTGAATGTCCTTGCAATAAATACTAAACAAACCTCGAAGGAGAAAAAGACAATGGCAAAGCAGATACTATTTGATGAAGCGGCGCGAAAAGCAATTCAGCGCGGCATTGATAAGCTCGCTAACGCGGTGAAGGTGACTCTTGGACCTAAGGGCCGCAATGTGGTGATCGAAAAGAAGTTCGGTTCCCCTATCATTACGAAAGACGGCGTGACGGTTGCGAAAGAAATTGAACTCGACGATGCCTATGAAAATATGGGCGCGCAAATGGTGAAAGAAGTCGCTTCCAAAACGGCAGATATCGCTGGCGACGGAACAACGACTGCGACGATTTTAGCTCAAGCGATTTATCGCGAAGGTCTTAAAAACGTTACGGCTGGTGCGAATCCTCAAGAATTAAAACGAGGCATCGACAAAGCGGTTGAAGCCATCGTTGCTGAACTGGATAAAATTGCGAAGCCGGTTGGTAAAGACAAAAAAGAAATTGCGCAGATCGCTGTGATTGCGGCTAACTCTGACGAAACGATCGGCAATATTATTGCTGAAGCCATGGACCGCGTCGGCAAAGATGGCGTGATCACGGTTGAAGAAGCGAAGACCACTGAAACAACACTTGATGTTGTTGAAGGTATGCAATTCGACCAAGGTTATCTCTCGCCTTACTTCGCAACGGATACCGACAAAATGGAAGCCGTTCTCGAAGATCCGTATATCCTGATCAACGAAAAGAAAATTTCGGCGATGAAAGATTTGCTTCCGGTGCTTGAAGCCGTTGCAAAATCGGGCAAGCCTCTCATGATTATCGCAGAAGAAGTTGACGGCGAAGCGCTTGCAACTCTTGTTGTGAATAAAATTCGCGGCACACTTAAAGTATGCGCTGTGAAAGCACCGGGATATGGCGATCGTCGCAAAGCGATGCTTGAAGATATCGCAATTCTTACGGGCGGACGCGCGATTACTGAAGATCTCGGATTAAAACTCGAGAACATCACGATCAAAGATCTTGGCCGTGCTAAACGCGTGACCGTTGATAAAGAAAACACCACGCTGATCGAAGGCGCAGGTAACAGCAAAGAAATCGCATCGCGCATTTCTCAAATCCGTAAGCAAATTGATGATACGGATTCTGATTACGATAAAGAGAAGCTGCAAGAACGTCTCGCGAAACTCGCGGGCGGCGTTGCGGTGATCAATGTCGGTGCGGCGACTGAAACAGAAATGAAAGAAAAGAAAGCCCGCGTTGACGATGCTTTGCATGCCACACGCGCCGCAGTTGAAGAAGGGATTGTTGCCGGCGGCGGAATCGCGCTTTTGCGTGCATCTGTTGCTCTCGATACTCTCAAGCTCAAGGGCGATGAAAAAGTCGGCGCTGATATTGTTAAACGCGCATTGGAATTCCCACTTCGTCAATTGGCTGAAAACGCTGGTGATGAAGGTTCAGTGGTTGTTCAACGCGTTTACGCAGAAAAAGGCAATATCGGTTATAACGCAGCCAACGGAACTTATGTTGACCTCGTTAAAGAAGGCATCATTGATCCAAAGAAAGTGACGCGCAGCGCATTGCAAAATGCCGCAAGTGTCTCAGGACTCTTGCTCACCACAGAAGCATTGATCACCGACATTCCGGAAGAATCTTCTGCACCCGCAATGCCGGGCGGCGGAATGGGTGGTATGGGCGGAATGGGTGGCATGATGTAAATGAGCACTCAAGTTACGGAACGTAACTTGTCGGTGCGAATTTATCCCCGCGCAGGCGAGGATCCAGTAATCAATTTTAAAAACTAGCTTCCCGTTCCCGCTTTCGCGGGAGAAACTTAACAGTGCGGGAATGACAAGCAGGAGAAAATCAAATGAAAATCAAACCTTTAAGCGATCGCGTTCTTGTTGAAATTTTAGAAGCGGAAGAGAAGACCAAGGGTGGAATCATTCTTCCCGACACAGCCAAGGAAGAAAAATCAGAAGGCAAAGTGATTTCAGTCGGTCCAGGAAAAACACTCGATTCCGGCAAGGTTCAAGAACCTCAAGTTAAAAAAGGCGACCGCGTTATTTTTGGAAAATATGCCGGTGATGAAATTCTTGTCGACAGCAAAAAGCACAAGATTCTTTCTGAGTCTGACATTCTTGCTGTTTTTGAAGCGCAGTAATCCAGTTATATTTTGGCTCTGCGCTCTAGCACAACCGCATTTAAAGCTGTCCCTGTCATTCCGGACTTGATCCGGAATCTAAGATTCTTGGCTTTCGCAGGAATGACAAACGAAATATGGAGTAAATAACGTATGGCAAAACAATTATCATTCTCAGAAGACGCGCGTCAAAAAATTAAGCGCGGCGTCGACATTTTGGCGAAAACCGTGGGTGTCACACTTGGGCCCAAAGGACGCAATGTCATCATCGACCGTAAGTTTGGTGCGCCGATTATTACCAAAGACGGTGTGACGGTTGCAAAGGAAATCGAACTCAAAGACCCTTATGAAAATATGGGTGCTCAGATGGTTCGTGAAGTTTCCGAAAAGACCAATGACGAAGCTGGTGACGGAACGACGACAGCGACCGTTCTTGCTCAAGCGATCGTCAGCGAAGGCTTGAAGAACGTTACGGCTGGCGCTAATCCTACCGCATTAAAACGCGGTATCGACAAGGCTGTTAAAACCGTTGTTGAATCCATCCAATCACTTTCAAAGAAAGTAAGCGGCAAGGAAGATTGGAAAAACGTCGCAACCATCAGCGCTAACGGTGATTCATCCATCGGTCAATTGCTGGCTGATGCGCTTGAAAAAGTCGGCAAAGACGGCGTTATTACGGTTGAAGAAGCGAAGGGCTTTAAAACCGAAGTGGACCTCGTTGAAGGCATGCAGTTTGACCGCGGATATCTCTCACCTTATTTTGTAACGGACGCTGATCGCATGGAAGCCGTGCTCAAAGATCCTTACATTTTAATTTGTGAGAAAAAAATCTCTTCGATCAAAGAAATGATTCCCGTCCTTGAAGCCGTCGCGCAATCAGGCCGCCCGCTTTTGATTATTTCCGAAGAAGTTGACGGCGAAGCGCTAGCAACTTTGGTTGTAAATAAAATTCGCGGAACGCTTCAGGTTTGCACAATCAAAGCTCCTGGATTTGGTGACCGCCGTAAAGCGCAGCTTGAAGATCTTGCGACGCTTACAAAAGGCCGTTTCATTTCTGAAGACCTCGGTATCAAACTTGAAAACGTCAAAGTTGAAGACCTTGGCCGTGCAGAACGCGTGGTTGTAGACAAAGACAATACGACAATCATCGGCGGAGCAGGTGCTCAAAAAGACATCAAAGCGCGCTGCGAGCATATCAAAGGTCAAATCGAAAAAACGGATTCTGACTACGATAAAGAAAAGCTTCAAGAGCGTCTTGCAAAACTGTCAAGCGGTGTTGCCGTGATCAAAGTTGGTGCAGCCACTGAAATCGAAATGAAAGAAAAGAAGGCACGCATGGATGACGCTTTGCATGCCACGCGCGCGGCGATTGCTGAAGGCATTGTTGCAGGCGGCGGCGTTGCATTACTCCGTTCGATTGCGGCTTTGAAAAATGTCGTTGCCGAAGGCGATGAAGCAACGGGTGTTGATATTGTGCGTCGTGCCCTCGAAGCACCGGCTCGCAAAATCGCTGAAAACGCCGGTTTTGATGGCTCGGTGGTTGTGAAGCAAATCTTATCGAACAAAGGTTCATACGGATTTAATGCCGCAACCGGCGAATACGAAGATCTTATCGCGACAGGCGTGATTGACCCGGCTAAAGTGGTTCGCACAGCGCTTGAAAACGCAGCGAGCATCTCGGGTTTAATTCTGACGACCGAATGCGCGATTATCGAGAAAAAAGCCGAACCTAAAAAAGGTGAAAAAGGCTCAGATATTCCTTCTTATAGCGAAGAATCTGTCGACTAATTCTCTTAGGAAATCTAAAAAAGGCCGGCTAGAAATAGCTGGCCTTTTTTATTTAC
>Ga0163150_10001245_pt1 | contig 44003 bp, 44 predicted proteins | sample OliLakLV19P2IB_FD_148628 | JGI IMG/M metagenome (GOLD analysis project Ga0163150, IMG submission 148628) | Freshwater microbial mat bacterial communities from Lake Vanda, McMurdo Dry Valleys, Antarctica - Oligotrophic Lake LV.19.P2.IB | ecosystem: Environmental > Aquatic > Freshwater > Lake >... | reverse complement strand
GAAAAATTAATATCGGAGTCAACTCACTTACCTATGTAAGTGGTGCGACCTTGATGCCTTACTCATTCATATCAAACCAGAATTGATTGATGAATGATTGGGTGAATTCATATGTGTTGGCATGTGATAACACCCCAAGATAGGAATGTAAACTTGATTTCAAGTTATCCTCACTGAGAATACCACTCTTGTATTCTTGCATTCTTTTCTTCATATTTCTCTCGATTTTCTTCTTTGTTTTCGCACGAACAAGGATATAATGAGGAAATATTACATAACCAAGGAAATCTATACCCTCGTGAAATCTGCGAATGGATATTTTATTCGGATGCAATTCAAGCTTTAATCTTTCTCTCAAGAAATCCTGCAGTTTGAATAATAGTTCTTCGAGATATTTTTTGTCTTCTGATATAATCATGAAATCGTCGGTGTAACGCGCATAATTTTTCACACGGAGTCCATGCTTAACAAACTGATCAAACTCGTTCATATAAATGTTGGCAAAAATCTGCGAAGTCAGGTTGCCAATAGGGACTCCTTTGCTGGTGTTAGCAGTAAAAAGCGGCAGCGTTTTACTCTCTCTCTCTCTCGCAAGTTCCGCTTTTCTCGTAACTTTCAATAATTTCTTCCATAAGAGAAAAAGCCTTTTGATCCTTAATTTTCCTATTAAGAATGTCTTTAAGCGTTTGGTGGTCAACGGAGTCAAAGAATTTTCTTACATCGCACTTAAGTGCGTAGCACTGGCGAGTGTTGTTTTTGCTCGTTTCTCGAAGCATGTTCGCAACTTTCTCCACTCCCTTGTGAGTACCTTTGTTGATGCGGCACGAGTACGATTCATTTATAAAAGTTGGTTCGAATATTTTATTAAGCACAGAAAAAGTAGCGTGATGAAGTACTCGATCTCGGACAATCGCTTTATTTATTCGTCTGATCTTCGGATCATGTATCCAAAATCCCTTGTATGGCCCATGCTTGTACGTTTCATTTTTCAAATCTCTGAACAGGTTAAAAATGTTTTGCTCAAGATTCAGCTCAAATTCCGCAACATCAGGTTTGTTCTTTTTATCGGACTTGAATATCTCCCAAGCCCTGAATAGAGATTGGGGAGAAATTATCGACCAGTATAAATCTTTATAAATTTTCATATGAATGACTTAGATATACCAATTTTCAAAAAATCTTACGATCTGTACAAGGACTTCTATAATCTCCGATTATCTGTTCCCAAGCAAGATCGATATACGCTCTGGCAGAAGTGCGAAAGCTTGCTCATCGAGGTACTTGAGGGAATTCTTTTTGCTAGTCAGCAGTCAAAAGCTGAGAAACTACCGACCCTCGAAAAAACAAGTGTTAAACTTAATTTTCTAAGAGTCTGCATTCGCCTTATGAAAGATATTAAAGCGATTGACGCCAAGAAATATATCATTATCGAGGCAAACCTCGACGAAATAGGGAGGATGCTTGGAGGCTGGATAAAGTCCACGAGAGACCGTTAACAGAAACTCCCACTTTTATTGGTGGGAGTTTCTTTGGATAGAGCTATGACTGCCTGGCAGTCGACAAACCGATGTTGTCGTTGCGATTGTCGTCGTTCCAGTTGTTGACGTTGAGCCCGTCGGAATCGAAGTTGCCGACGTTGACACGGTTACCGTCCGACGAATCAGCAGATTCGCCTACTGGGTTCGAGATATTGCCCGTTTCCATCCGCGTCACCGAGAATCGAGGTTTACTACCTTTGCAGGCCTATATCCTCCCATCTCTGAATTTTATTTGAGAGAAGTTCCCAGTAATTAAACTGTAAAACACCTCCACAAGAAACGAGCAAGAAGTTCTCTCTATCCTTAATCGCACTCTGCCATAATCCGTAGACTATTAGCACTCCGGCGCCTCTTAGGTGAGATATCCCGCGAACTTGAACCGTAATCCAAGTTACATTAGCAAGATAGATGCATTATAGCTGATAGTTGACATATCGCCAAAACCATTGACAAATAGCCATTTATTTGCTATGATATGTGGATAGTTCTTTGATAGGAAATCACTGCTTGAGACGAGCTTTTTGTGCCTTAAATCAGGGCTTGAAAAGCTCGTCTCAAACTGAGGCAAGTCGTAATTTTGAGATCGTATGCTCAAATCCAGTCGCCTTCGAGATAATTTCAAAAAGGCTAACAGAAAAAGGAGCACATCATGAAAGCATGGACTCAAGTCCCCGCTGGCGACATCAATGCCGCCAATCAACGTCTATGGGTAGCGATCGGCGACAACGCCGAAGAAGTCGCGACCCGCATCAACACTGACCCTGCATTCGTGGCGAACATCGCACGACTCATGGTCAAAGGCGGTTACGAGCCGTCAACGTCACAGAAGCTCGCCCGCGAGATCATGGGCAAGAACTTCTTCGGCATCGAGGAAGCGATCAAACACTTCGGGGTTAACGCCACGAAGCAACAGCTCGCTTACTTGGCCGAAGTTCCGTTCAGCGAGGAAGTGCTGAAGTCCTGCAAGGACACACACGTTCTCGTCGCCGTCTTCCCACTGTCGATTCTCGACATCCGTGGTATCACACGCAAGCCTGAAAACCAGACCCTGTTTTACTCACAGGACTGGTATGACAAACAGGCGTTCGCCAAGGACAAGGGCGAAGTCGGCTGGCAGTTGGTCCGCAAGGAACCGATCGCCAACTCGACCTCGAAGACGTGGAACAATCAGCAGGCACTCCTCTCGAAAGACGAGGAAACGCCAACTGCTCGGATCGTGGTTTACACCATAGTTGGCCACTTCCTCGCCACTGGGGAGCGTCTGTTCGAGAAGATCTACGTTCGTTGCGTCGATCTCGACTCGGACGGTTACCGTGTCAGCGTCGGCTACTTCGATTCCGACGGGCTCTACGTCTTCAACTGGTACGGCGACTTTCGCGACGACAACGTCGGTTTGTCGACTGCCAGGAAGCAGTGAACCTTGAACCCTCGAGGGCTTGTCTCTCTTGAATACTTGAGCCTCCGCGAATTTTTTTCGCGGAGGCTCTTTTCGTATTTAATTTTCCTCCACCAATGTCAGCACCTTATCCTTATAAATTATTCTCGATCTAAGGTTCGCCAACAACTCTCTCTTCTCTGTAACTGCCCCCTCTTTGAGAATGTACTTCGCATAGTTTCGTATATCAGTCTCTTTGTTGTTTTGGAGCTTTTCAGTCGCACCCAGTACTGATCTTTGGAATATATTGAATCTTGCTATCTCATCCTCAAGCTTCTGTCTCATACCAAGCTCGTTAATATTTACCTTATCGAGTATCTTCAGTAGCTCGGTGATTAAATCTTCCTCACGTATATATTTATTTTTGCAGTTTCTGTCTCTGGATCTTGCACATGAGTAGTAGATGTATTTCGCGTGCGTGCCATCTTTTAGTTGTTTCCACTTCTCCTCGGCTGATATGCCACTTTGACAGTATCCGCAGGTAAATAACTTAGTGAATGCAAACTCCTTGTTTTCTCTTTGTATATTGTCTCGCTTCAATTGCGTTTGTGCTTTTTCAAATAGTTCTTGAGTGATGAGTGGTTCGTGTTTTCCTGTATACCAGTTACCGCTCTTCTTCGGATGCTCGAATATTCCGTGATAGAACTGATTGTCGAGGATTCGGTATATGCCACCAAGTGTCAGTGGTTTGTTTCCTCGCGTATAGAAGTTGGCTTCAAACCTGAGCCAGTTGTATATCTTCCTTCCGCTCATCTTTTCATAGGCCACTTTCTCGAACATCTTCTTCACTATTGGTGCTCGTAGCGGATCTACTATCACCTGACATTTCTTGTCCATGTGCTTTTGGTTTAGGTATCCGAGCGGTGCGACTCCTGGCCAGAGTCCCATCTCTACTCTCGTTCGCAGTCCTCGCTTCACATTCACAAAAAAATCGTATCCTGCAAATGCGAATTTCACTGTCTTCTCCATAATGCGATGCGATTTCCACTCATCGATTCGAGAGCATATCTATTGGGCGCAGCGCTCAATTGAACACCTTCACCTTCTAGAATGGGTCTTAGCCCGTCATAGAGTTCGACCGATCCATCAATATCTCTTTTTTCGACAATATAATGATACCAGCTCTCCGAAATTCCGTACAATTTGTAAGACGTAAACTGATAAACGATACAAACACTTTTCATTGAACGTGGTTGGACTATCGCTGAAACTAGAGAAGATACCTTTTTCCTACCGAATGGGAAGTTGGGTCCTAGAACTAAACGTGTAATCGCGAACATCCAAAAAAATCGCGGTTGGCCAGAGACTGGTTACCTAACACGAAGACAATTCGATATTATCAGCAAATGGAGCGACCCGACGCATTTTACTTGGGGAGCATTAAGCATGGCGTTGGATGGTAGTTATGGCACAGCATCAGATTATTCTTCTGGTATTGAGGCTTATACAGCTGCACAAGTGGAGTGCACTAGTAAAACTATGGAGAGTTGCGATCAAGCGATAGCGGCATATACTGCTCTGAAAAGTGGTGACATGTACATCGTGGGATTATGGTGCGATGAAGAAGGTCGTCGTTCATACGTAATGGCAAATGGAAAAACCCCTTCAAAAGTCGTAGAAAGGGTGCAATCGGCTCTTTTCGGGATGAATTTCCAAATGTCACAATGCAAAAAAAGATTATATTGGATATAAAAAACGGTGAGGTGTACGAGTAAAACACGCCACATGAACGCATTGCCCCATTAAGCAATGCGTTTTTTCTTTGTTAGAAACGCAGTTCTAGAGCTGTTTCACCATATGCTACCTTTATAGTATGTTTTCAACTGAAGGACTGATGCACCTGCTCACGGTAATTGGATACCCGGGCATCGCTCTTGTCATATTTCTTGAGTCTGGAGTACCTTTTGGGTTTTTTCTACCTGGCTCTTCTGCCCTCTTTACGGCTGGTTTTCTTTCAGCTGCGGGGGTATTTGATCCTTTAACTCTCATCATAGTCGTGACTGTCAGTGCCATACTCGGAGACACGACGGGATATTTCATCGGCCACTATTTTGGACCCGCTCTCTATCGCATGAAAGATACTCGTTTCTTTAAGCATGAATACCTGACTCGAACGGAAGCTTTTTACGAGAAACATGGTGGCAAGGCTATTGTACTTGCTCGATTTGTTCCTATTGTGCGAACGTTTGCCCCAATAATTGCTGGTATCGTGGGTATGCGCTATCGCGTTTTTCTGGGATATAACATTTTAGGCGCGTGTATGTGGGCTGGTGCAGTCACATTTGCCGGGAACTATCTCGGTGGACGCTTTCCTTTTCTTACTGAACATTTGGAAACTATCATACTCACAATCATTTTTGTGAGTACGATTCCCCTATTTCTTGAGTATATAAAGACTCGCAAACAGTCCTCATAGTGGATTTATCCGAATACACCTCATCACATCTTGTGTTTTTTCGTATACACTGTAGAAAGGTATGAATCCTGTGAAAACCAAGAAAGAACATTCGATACGAACAAAAATCAGCTTGATTGTTATTGCGAGTATCATAATGCTTATCAGCACGCTCTATGCAGTTTCAACGCTGCTTCTTGAACAGAGCTATTCAAGTATTGAGGAAAGCAGCGTCACACAAAATCTTCAACGCTCAAGTGATGCAATCCAGAATTACATCGACGGCCTCGATGTAAAGCTCAATGACTGGGCAGACTGGACTGATATGTACCAGTATGCGCTAGACCGTAACCCTGCATTTGCTGAGGATAACATGAAAATTAATGCGCTCGTGAATTTGAAAATCAATCTGATTTTGATTACTGACACTAATGGGGAGGTCATATTTGCACGAGCTATCGATTTAGAAACAGGCGAGGATATGTTGCCTAATGAAATGGTAGCGGGAATTACGAAAGAGAAATTACTGTTGAATCATGAGAACACCACAAGTTCGCACACTGGCATGCTTTCCCTTCCTCAAGGTCTTTTCTTTATTGCCTCTCGTCCAATACTGAACGGTAACTCCGAGGGACCAATCCCAGGAACCATTTTGTTCGGTCGCTATTTAGATGCCGCCATGCTCGAAACGTTCCAGCGTGTGACCCATTTGACCATCGACACATTTCCATTTCTTTCCGATGATATACCCGCTGATGTCTCGGCAGTAAAAACACTTTTTACACCAGACAAACTATATGTTTCAACTGCGCAATCAGAAGAAAAAATCAATGGGTACACAACGCTCTCCGACATCAATAACAATCCGATAAGCGTCATGCGTATCGAAATGCCGCGCGACATCTATACGCAGGGCCAGCGTACGCTTTTGTTCTTTATTATTGCGACAGGACTCGCACTTTTCATCTTTGGCATCGTCACGCTCGCACTTCTTGAAAAATATGTGATATCCCGTTTTGCGCGCCTCACAGATGAAGTCACCCAGATTGGTTCGTTGCATGACTTGTCGCTTAGAGTCACTACCGGCGTAAACGACGAAGTTGGAATACTTGCAACGACCATAAACAAAATGCTTGTGGAGCTATCGCTTTCTCAAAAGAACGAGCGCGCTGCTCAGGAAAAAGAGCGTGAAGCGAGCCGGCTTGAGAAGCAGGCTGTTATACAGCTGAAGGAACGCCTCTTCGAAATTGAACGTACTAACAAATATATTGTTGACCGCGAAATGAAACTCATGTCTCAGCAAAACCAAATTGCAAAACTACAAGAACAAATTACTGGAACAGATGGCCAGCCACAGCCCCCAGTACCTCCTCCTACAATCCCACCACCTCCGTTACCGCCACTACCGCCTACCACACCAGCTATATAACAAAATCCCCTCACACTGTGAGGGGATTTTGTTTTTTGTCCGACTACTTTGTGATAGATGCGACTCGAGACTTTCGTCGAGCGGCTGTATTTTTCTTAATAACTCCCTTTTTTGCAGCTTTATCGATTGCCTTGTATGCAGATGGTACAAGTGCGACTGCTTCTGCTTTCTGACCCGCCTTCACGAGCTTCTCAAGCTTCTTGGTAATATCGTTCATCGCGTTTTGGCGACGTACGTTATACACGCGCTTGCGCTTTGCGCTTCGGAGTGCCTTTTTTGCTGATTTTATGATTGGCATAACGTGAACACTATACCTGCGAAATGCTGAAACCGCAAGCTGATTCCCTCGCTCGCGCATTTCACGGTATGATAGAGGCATGATCAGGCGTATCCACGGCACTCTCATCGAACGTACTCTCGGTTCGGCCGTGATTGATGTGGCAGGTATTGGCTATTTAGTCTTTGTAACGCACAGCGTCACGCTTGAAGAAGGAACAGACATCACCCTTCATACGTATCACGCGGTGCGTGAGGCAGTGAGTGATTTGTACGGGTTTGAAAAAAAAGAAGAGCTCGAAATGTTTGAGCATTTGATTTCTCTTCCCGGCATTGGTCCAAAATCCGCGCTCAATATCCTCACCCATGCAGACGTCTCGCTCCTCACTGAAGCGACCCAGCGCGGGGACGCCGAGTATCTATCAAAACTCTCGGGACTTGGGAAAAAGAGCGCGGAGAAAATCGTCACGGGCCTTAAAGACAAAATTGCATCTGGTGAAGAATCAGAGCACAAAGGAAAAGACGGTGATGTGATTGATGCGCTTCTCTCGCTCGGGTATAACCAGCATGAAGCGCGCACCGCTATACAGAACCTTCCTCCGGAGATAGAAGGTACTGCGAAACGCCTGCGCGAAGCGCTAAAAACACTGGGTACAAAGAAATAATTCTGACCATATGGGAACTTTCGTGTATTACATTAAAAAACTCATCCCGAAATCTCTTTTTGGCTTGCTTCAACCGATCTACCACTACACTTTTTCCCTCATAGGCGCTCTATACTATCGTTACCCGTCAAAAGAAATCACCGTCATCGGTGTCACAGGCACAAAGGGAAAATCTACAGTGACCGAGCTTATCAGTGCACTCTTTGAAGCCGATGGAAAACGCACAGCAGTTGCAGGCACTATACGCTTTAAGATTGGTGAACATACAGCACCGAATCTGTATAAGATGACCATGCCAGGACGATTCTTTGTTCAAAAATTTTTGCGGCAATCCGTCGATGAAGGATGTGATGTAGTTATTCTTGAAATGACATCCGAAGCGGTCAAACAGTATCGCCATAAATTCATTGAACTCGATGCGCTTGTTTTTACAAATCTCTCCCCTGAGCACATCGAGTCACACGGCTCATTTGAAAAATATGTTGCTGCAAAATTCGAACTCGCTCGCTCGCTCGAGCAATCCATAAAAAGACCTCGCACGATAATCGCAAACAGTGATGACGCACATGGAGAACTTTTTCTTTCTGTTGCTGTGGAACGGAAAATTGCATTTTCGCTTAAAGATACTGAACTCTATACATTAAAACGCGAAGGAGTGAGCATCGTGCTTGAAGGCGTGACGATTCGAACACCGCTCGTCGGACTCTTTAATGTATACAATTCGCTGGCTGCAATCGCCTGCGTGCGCTCATTCGGCGTCTCGCTCAAAACATGTGTATCAGCGTTTGCAGAGCTCCCTCCTATCCACGGACGCGTTGAGCAGTTCACTTCTCCAAAAGGTTCTTCAAAACATATCACTGCTGTTGTTGACTATGCACACACTCCTGACTCTCTGATACAGCTCTATCAGGCATTCCCGAAGGATTACAAAATCTGCATTCTTGGCAACACAGGAGGCGGACGCGACACATGGAAACGTCCTGAAATGGGAAAAATTGCCAGCGAACATTGCCAAAATATTATTCTCACAAATGAAGATCCGTACGACGAAAACCCGCTTGCAATCGTTGAATCCATGAAACGCGGTATTGAGGACCAGTCAAAGGTACACATTATTATGGACAGGCGTGAGGCAATCAGGAGAGCCTTGATAGAAGCGCCAGACGGTGCGGTGATTCTTATCTCTGGCAAAGGCACCGACCCATACATTATGGGTCCAAGAAACTCACGGATACCGTGGAGTGATGCAAATGTGGTGCGCGAAGAGATGGCACACCTCTTCCCAGTGTCAAACTCAAATTCTGCAAACTAACATATGGCTGAACACGAAGAATCAGAAGGTGGGAGTGACTTTGGTTTTATCGTTGTGTGCATTGTAGTGCTTGTTCTTGCATGGCTTCTCTCACAGCAAAGAGAAACTACGGACATCGATCTTGTGCCTAGAGACGCAACCTCCACCCCTCCAGAGATTCGCACAGCGCCGAATGAAACTAATACATCGGTTCAAAATTCAGAACCTAATTCAAGCTTCAATGCCGAACCTGATACCATCGATGAAATTGAGCAACGCATACGCGAGATCGAGGCTGAAATCCATCAGATCGAAAGAGAAAAGCGCAAGGAAAGCGAATAGTACTAACTTCTTCTAATAGCGTTGAACAAGATGATGCCAGCCGTAGTTGAAACGTTCAAGGATTCTTTTTTGCCGTGCATTTTGATAGAAACGACTATATCTGAAATGGAAATTAAATCCTCATTTACCCCATCGATTTCATTTCCAAATATAAACACCACTTTCGCATCAAATCTGTACTCCGTATATGGTATTGCGCGCTCATGCTGTTCGACAGCCACAATACTGTAGCCTTCAGATTTTAAATTGAACAGTAATTGTTTTTCATCACTCACCGCTTCCCACGCTACGCTCTCTGTGGCACCAAGCGATGTTTTTCTTATTTCTTCGACCACTCGCCCATACCGGTCAATCGGCGCTGGAGTATATCCACCGAGATATATTTTCTGCACACCAGCGCCATCAGCTGTACGAAAAATAGCGCCCACATTGTGTGCGCTTCGTATGTTGGAAAGCAGAATGCATATCGGAAAGGTCGTCATGGATACGCATGATACACTATTCTGATATGGTAAATCTATTTCCAGTGCTTTTCTTAGCACTTCTCGGGCACGCCGTGCTACGTATCTTTCTTGGTATGGCCCTTGTCTATTTGGGATATTCCCATTTCAGAAAAAATAGAATTCCCCTCACAAATGCGCTCATCGCCGGATGGCCGTTCCTCGGACGATTCTCAAAGGTAATGGCTTTTGAGCTAGCGTTTGTGGAAGTAGTCATGGGGCTCATGTTTATTGTTGGAGCCTTCACTCAAGTTGCTGCTCTAGTCGGAATGATAGTTTCGTTTAAGATGCTTATCTTCAAGAGAAAGATTGCATACCCCATTGTTCCCTCTCCGCTCTTTTGGGTACTCGTGTTTGGCACATGCGTATCACTCTTTGTTACGGGCGCGGGAGCATTTGCGTTTGATTTTCCTATCTAATTCTTATTCGACACTGATTAAATTTGTGTTATAGTTTGCGAGCGATTTTTGTATTTCATAAATGGCCACATCCGCCCGTCAGCAAAGCTTGCTGGCGGTGCATTCGGAAAAAATGGTAAAGTGAACTTTCCAAATCATCCTCATTTCCGCCCGTAGCTCAGTCGGTAGAGCAGCTCCCTTTTAAGGAGACGGTCGCAGGTTCGATTCCTGCCGGGCGGACAAAAAACAAAGCCCCCCTTTATTGGGGGCTTTTGTTTTTTGTCCGCCCGAGGAAGCGCGGTGCGCTTCTGTGCAGGAATCGAAAACCTTGCCAGCTATTTTGAAGTGAAACGAAATAGCGACAAGGTGAACCGTCCATGTAAGCAAAGCTTGCTGAAGCTGTGTTCGGAAATTATAAAAATAAACTTTCACATTTCCTCACTTGCTTCAGTAATGGAAGATTCCTTGGAACAAAATAGTTAGTGATTTATGACGGCAAGAACTACACCCTCAATACCCACCTCTCAAGCGCTAAATCGAGGTCAGTGAGTCCAAGATGTCCTTTGTGATAAAGCGATATAAGGGAATGCGAGAGAGTTTGCAATTCATCAGTTCTAAATTTTGCACTCGCTCGCTTCGCCTTATTGTATGGAAACTCTTTCATGCCGGCCTCTTCTCCGTTCTTTGTTATTTTTGCAAGTCGCAGTGATTTTAATTGCCAAAACAGTGTGCCCGCAACTTCTTCGGGAGATACTCCTGCAACACGAGAACGTATGAGAAGGAGCCACAGCGTTTTTTTATCTTTGTTTGCGAGCGCATCAGCAAGTGCAAATGTATTGAAACGAATTGTGTCATCCTTTATTTCAAGAAACTCTTTCGCATTTTTTTTCAGCTCTTTAGCAAAAGTGGGAAGAATTTTATTATCAAGAACTATGAACGAATCATCCGATTCAGAAAGTAACTCGAGCGCTTCCAGTAATTCGTTTTGAGCATCCTCGTCACTCGAAAATCCTTCGAATACTACTACTCTTCTACCTCCAAAGAGCGACGTGCCCCCCGCGAGCGACGCTATCATTCCCTTTTCATAGATATCGACGTCGTATCGCTCGACAGTAGCACCACCTTCTTCAAGCTCTGATAGCCTTGCGTTTGCTTTTGTTCGCACAGCCACTTGATCGTTTCCAGTATACGCGTACAGCATAGTTAAATTCTTACTAACTCCCCCCAGTTTTTCCCGACAGACGCCTCCGATTTTATCGGTACACCCTTTGTTTCTTTCTCAGGAAGTACACCCTCCATAATTTTTTTAATACCTTCGACGGCTTTTTTCACTAACTTCTCTTCGATTTCAAACACAAGTTCATCGTGCACTTGAAGAAGCATAAATGCTTTTCCCGCAAATTCTTTTTCCAGGTACTCTTGCACTTGCACCATCGCTATGCGAATGATGTCTGCTTGCGTGCCTTGAATTGGCGCATTTATCGCCATGCGTTCTGCAGCTGCGCGAATAAACGGGATCGAAGACTTAATTCCTCCGAAATGCCGGCGGCGGCCAAAATAGGTTTCTGTATAGCCATGCTTGCGTGCATACGATTTCGTCTCCTCAAGATATTCAGAAAGGCGAGTAAACGTATGGAAGTATGCATTCAAAAATTCCTGAGCCTCGCCGCGACTTGTATCGGCACCAAGATTTTGCCTGAGTGCATTCACTCCCATGCCATAGAGAATGCCGAAGTTGATAACCTTTGCGCGCCTGCGCATATCTGACGTGACATCGTTTTCTGGCACACGAAAGACCTGCGCTGCAACGGCGCGGTGAACATCTTCTCCACGCGCAAAAATATCAATTAGTTTTTCATCTCCTGAAAGGATGGCTGCGATGCGGAGTTCAATTTGGGAATAGTCTACTGACACGAGCTTCATTCCTTTCGACGTTACGAACGCACGCCTGATGCTCTTTCCTTCATCGGTTTTTACAGGAATGTTCTGCACATTTGGATTTTCACTCCCCATGCGCCCCGTTGTTGTCCCCGCTTGAAGGAATGTCGTATGCACACGGCCGTCTTCGCCTACGACAGACGGTAGGCTGTCGACATAAGTCGATACAAGCTTTTGCAATTCACGATACCTAAGAATGTCGGCAATGATAGGATGTTCGTCCATCAATTTTTCAAGCTCTGATTCTTTTGTTGAACGCTGTCCTGTTGCTGTTTTTTTCAATTTCGTCCCGCCAAGCGCGAGCGTGTCAAAAAGTACGTCGCCGAGCTGTTTCGGAGAATTAATATTGAACTCGACGCCGGCATGCTTATATACCCTACCTTCAATTGATTTCAATTCTTTGTGGAATTTTTTGGAGAGTTCGCCGAGGTATGGGACATCGAGCGTGATGCCGCGCTCCTCCATTTTTTTCACAACAGACATCAGTGGCATTTCGATATCACGATATATGCCCATCAAATTTTCTTCCTCAAGGCGTTTCTCAATAAATGCTTTTGCTTCAGCAAACATTTCTGTTTTCCCATTCACTTTTCCATACTGGAGAATATCATCCAAGTTTGGGGTTGTGATATCGGACTCGAGAAGCCACAGTGCTATTCCTACTGGCTTTACTTCTTCGTCGGAAACAACTTCCTGAACTACTTCGGGTTCATCGTTCTCGGGAAGCATAGCATCCCCGCCAATAAACGAGCGTACGCGAGCACCTAATGTTCTAAATCCAAATTCAGTAAATAAGTCGAGAATCGGAGCGAGTTCAAGCGAGCTCTTCCATTCTTCCTTTGGCAATGTGAAATCTATGGGCGCGTCGCGTCGTATAGTTGCAAGCATTTTTGAGAACACTGCTTCCTCTTCATTTGCTTTCAAAAGCTCTACCATCCTGTCTTTTATGCCCGCACTTTTAAACGCCTCTTCATCCTTTTTCAATTTTTTATAAATATCCTCGAGGCTACCAAACTTTACGATGAGGTCTATAGCAGTTTTCTCTCCAATGCCACGGATTCCTGGAATATTATCCGATGGGTCCCCACGGAGCCCTTTATAGTCCGGAATAAGTTCTGGACCAAAACCAAAACGTGCAACCACAGCCTTTTCGTCATAGAGGACTGTATCTTTGATTCCTTTACGAAGCGTATACACCTGAATGCGTTTTCCATCGATGAGCTGGAGCGTATCCATGTCGCCTGACGCAATCACTACTTCAAGCTTTTTATCTTTACGAGTCATTTCCGCTATTGTTCCGAGCATGTCGTCTGCTTCAAATCCTGCCTTTTCGTAAAGTGGAATTTTGAATGCACGAAACACGTCGCGCGAGCGTTCAATTTGTTGAATGAGTCCATCGTCTGTTTTTTGGCGCGTCGCTTTATATCCCTCAAACGCTTCGTGTCTGTACGTTGGGTCTGGCAAATCGAAACAGGCAATCACGTAATCTGGAGACAAATCTTCTACAATCTTAATGAGCATGGCAACCAACCCATACAGCGCTCCGGTTGGTTCTCCGGTAGGAGAGGCAAAATCCGGCAACGCATGAAATGCGCGATGCAGAATCGCGTGAGAATCGAGCAGGACAATGCGTTTAGGCTTTAAATTGTCTGACATAGGTAATTTCACGCACCATTACAGCATTTTCGTCTCTCATTTCAATCGATACATCGAGTGCATCGCGAGGCATAAGCGCACTTGCACGTTCCGCCCACTCAACAAGAACAAGCGCCGTCGGGTCGAGGAGTAATTCATTGAACTTGAGCACCTCGAGTTCATTGTCGCTTTCGATGCGGTAGAGGTCGATATGAACAAGCTTTGTGAAGCGCGGGTCTGTGAGTGGATATGACTTCATTATCACGAACGTAGGACTCTGAACCGTTTCCTCAACTCCCAAACGCTTCGCTATCATTTGCGAGAGTGTTGTCTTTCCTGCCCCAAGCTCTCCGTGAAGTGCAACAACTGTTGCCCAATTACGAGGTACGAGCGCCTTCACAAATGAATCTGCAAATTGCTCAAGATCCGCAAGTGTGGAGATGGTTGTTTTCACGCCACTGATTGTACCAAAAATCAGCCTCTTTGGGTTACAGGTTCGAAAAACTGTTCCACCTGAGTTTCAGCCGTTTTTACACCTCTCGTGCTACCATTTTTGTATGCCACAGTTCGATGACAAGAAATTTTCTGAACGGCTCCAAGAAGTAAAAAGGCAGGAAGAAGAGGTGCTCATGAGAGCGCTCTCTTTAAAGTATGGCCACCAATACATCAACCTCCAAGGTACGACAATCAATACAGACGCGCTCCGCATGCTCAAGGAAGAAGATGCGCGTGTTGCAGAAATGCTCATTTTTGAACGAGCAGGAAATAAACTTTCTATCGCGATACGGAATCCAAGCAAGCAGGAAACGAAAAAAATAATTGCAGATCTCACTGAACGGCATTTTATACTTACTGTTTATATGTGCTCGCGTGCGAGCCTTGAGTACGGCTTTGTACGTTATCACGATATCAAAGCAGCACTCGCAAATGAGAAAGGCGTTCTCGCTATTGGAGAATCCACCATTGCAGATATCTCGAAAAATACAAAAAAGGTGGCTGACGTTGCGGAGCGTTTGAGCGTTATCAACAAGACGGTACATGCGCACCAGATTTCCGATGTGCTTGAAGTGATACTCGGTGGCGCTATTGCGCTCGGCGCGTCCGATGTTCATATTGAGCCTGAAGAAAAAGCTGTACGTTTGCGCTTCAGACTCGACGGGGTATTGCTCGACATTGTGGATATATCGACAGAACTCTATATGCTTCTGCGGTCTCGTCTTAAATTGCTCTCCGGCCTCATTTTAAACAAGACAAAAGAAGCACAGGACGGCCGATTCACGATTGACCTTGGCGGTTCTCAGCTCGATATCCGCTCGTCTATGATTCCTGGAGCATATGGGGAATCCATTGTGATGCGCCTCCTTGATCCAAAATCTTCTTCGAAGACAATTGATGACTTAGGCATCTTCGGACCCCTTCGCACTGTTATTGAGGCAGAAATTCTTCGCCCGAATGGAATGATTATCACGACCGGTCCGACGGGTTCTGGAAAAACGACTGCACTCTATGCACTCTTGCGGTACATCCACAAACCGGAAGTAAAAATCATAACGCTTGAAGACCCGATTGAATACAAACTGGAAGGAATTGTGCAGACACAGGTGTCAAAAACATATAGTTTCGCCGATGGACTGCGCGCCATTCTTCGCCAAGACCCGGACATTCTACTAGTCGGGGAAATTCGCGATAGCGAGGTTGCGGAAACAGCACTACATGCCGCGCTTACTGGCCACTTAGTGTTTTCAACACTTCACACTAATAGCGCGGCAGGCGCCTTTCCCCGCCTCATGGATCTAGGTATTGATCCAAAGATGATTGGAAGTGCTATCAATCTCGTGCTCGGACAACGGCTTGTGAGAAAGCTCTGTCCTATGTGCCGTCACAAAAGAGCAATCACCGCCAGTGAATATGCGCTCATGAAAAAGCTATTGGTAAATCCATATAAAGAGTTAGAAATCACAGAGACAACAGAAGTGCATGACGCTGTTGGTTGTGATGCATGCAGTGGCACTGGATACAAAGGCAGAATTGGAGTGTATGAGGGCATTAAAGTTGACCGCGCAGTGAGCGATATCGTTCTCACCGATTCAAGAGAAGACAGCATTCGAGCCGTTGCATTAGCACAAAAAATACCCACTATGCAAGAGGATGGGCTTATGAAAGTATTGAGCGGTATCACGTCGCTTGCTGAATTGGCGCGCGTCGTTGACCTAAAAGAGTGAGAAATTACGTGTGTTGTAATTTCGCGCACAGGAAAATGTGCGGGTCAACTAGTCAGGGCGCAAGGGTGGTGCTATATTCGAAATCAGAGTTCGAATAGGCACGTTTTATCCAGGGTATAACCCTCTAAGCAAACCTTCTCGTAAAAAAAGTAGCTACCGGACTAAGAAATACCCCAGTAGCACGCCGAAGCGTGGAACCAAAATATCCTCGTACGGCACCTAACGTTGCTTAGAGGGTTATCGCCTGGATGACGATATACTATAATTGTCTAGAGAGCGTACTCACCTTACGGTTGAGGTACAAAAAACCTGTGTTCCCACAGGTACAAACTTTCATGTGCTATACTAGCATAGAATAAATTTTATGTCAAGTACCCCCAAAGAAACCACCTCTCCGGAAGCATTTGCATATACGCACGGTATTGCTGGGTCGCTCGACCAAACACTCCGCCCGAAGACATGGGAGGAGTATGTTGGACAGGAAAAAGCCAAGGAAAACCTCCGCATCCTGCTTACAGCCGCTAAGGAACGCGGGCATGCGGCGGAACATATATTACTCTATGGACCCCCGGGGCTTGGAAAAACTACGCTTGCTAACCTTGTTGCTAAAACACTTGGCACGAATCTCCGAACTACCTCAGGACCAGCGATTGAACGCGTAGGAGACCTTGCCTCAATCCTCACAAACCTTTCTCCTGGCGATGTGCTTTTTATTGATGAAATTCATCGCCTTTCAAAAGCTGTAGAGGAAGTACTGTATCCTGCGATGGAATCCGGTGTACTAGACCTTATTATTGGGAAAGGTCCATCTGCGAGAACGGTACAACTCGACCTCCCCCCCTTTACCCTTGTTGCTGCGACAACACGCATCGCAATGCTTTCAGCCCCACTGCGCTCGCGATTTTCTGGAGGTACATTTCGTCTTGAATACTATTCTGATAAGGAACTACTCGCAATTTTGAAGCATTCTGCAAACGTACTTGAAATTACTGCATCCGACGAAGCGCTGAAAGCGGTGGCATCGAGAAGTCGCTCAACACCCCGCACTGCAAATTATCTTTTGAAACGCTGTCGCGACCTCGCACAGCTTGAAGGCGGTGAAATTACGTCAGATATCATAGAAAAAACATTTGGACTATTAGAGATTGATGAAAAAGGCCTCCACTCGCTCGACCGCCAATTTTTGGTACTCATTATAGACAAGTTCCGCGGCGGTCCTGTCGGACTCAACACACTTGCTGCTGCACTCACGGAAGAAGAGGCAACAATTGAAGACGTCGTTGAGCCGCACCTGTTGCGCCACGGGTTTATTGAACGCACACCGCGAGGACGCATTGCAACAAAGAGTGCGTACGAACATTTAGGAAAATAAGCTCTAATCTATGTCAGGTCATAATAAGTGGTCAAAAGTAAAGCGAAAGAAAGGAGTGCTCGATGGGAAACGGAGTCAGATTTTCTCTAAACATGCACGCCTTATTTCTGCAGAAGTAAAGCGGGGCGGTGGAGATGTGAATGCTTCAAACGTACGCGCCGCTGTTGAGCGTGCAAAAGCAGATTCAATGCCAAACGAAAATATTGAACGTGCGCTCCAAAAAGGCGCTGGAGCAGATGCTGTCGTTATGACTGATGTTATTTTTGAAGCATTTGGACCAGGCGGCGTGCCAATTCTTATCACCGGACTCACTGATAACAACAATCGTACAAGCCAAGAGGTGCGACATATTTTTACAAAGGAAGGCCTTGCACTTGGTACGCCCAGCTCAGCATCGTGGGCATTTACAAAAGTCGGTGGAAAATATATTCCCCAATCTCCCGTATCGCTCACTGACGCAGATGGAGAAAAGCTCGCGAACCTAATTGAACTTTTGGAGGAGCATGACGACATACAGGATATTTTTACGGGCGCCGACTCAGACGATGAGTAAAATATTCAATTAGATTTTCGGGCGGGTCACATTGATTTCTTACAGAAACTGTTTATGTTGTATGATATTTTCTTCTTTCAGTCGAAAATCTCGACAACCTCTTGCAAAGCTCCAAGTATTCGCTTCTCACCTAGCCTTCGCGTATTAGAAACATTTTCTGAATCTTCAAACTAAGGAATCAGAAATTTGCAAAGTCCTCCTATAATTAAGAACACAGGAGTGCGAGAAGCTAAGGTGCAAAGTATTGTGGCATACGTTTGCTATGATGAAATAGTTGGAGGTGTTTGAGAAAAAGTAATCCTTGATTTTAAAGCATATGAGAATAATTGGAATAGACCCCGGCTACGACAGACTCGGCATCGCTATACTTGACGGCACAGTGCATTCGCATGAACTCATATTCTCAACTTGTATCGAAACCGATAAGAAGCTTCCTCTCTCAAAGCGCTTGCAGACTATTGGTAATGAGCTCGAAAAAGCAATAAAAAAATACTCACCAGAACGTTTAGGAGTTGAGACACTGTTTTTTAACACCAATCAGAAAACGGCTCTTGCAGTTGCGGAAGCTCGCGGTATTATTCTCTATGTTGCGGAGCAAGGCGGTCTCGCCACCTTTGAATACAGCCCGCAAGCTATTAAAATCGCAGTCACCGGCCACGGTGGAAGTGCGAAGGAACAGGTAGAGGCAATGCTTCACAAATTGATTGTAGGCATCAAAAAGGACGCTCTCGATGATGAGTATGACGCCATCGCAGTGGCACTTACCTGCTTGGTTTCTGAGAGGGTTTAGGCGGCGTTCGACTATCCACACTCTGAGGATTTGCACAGTTGGCTTCTGTCTGGTAAAACATCATCGTAAAGGTAATCAAGATATTAAAGTAACTATTGTAGGACTATGACTCACATGGCGCATCGCTCCGACGACGAGGAAGAAGAGGAAAAAGAACCCGGTGAAGAAACTGGGATTGCAGACGATTTGCTCGATGAAATCGATGACGATTTTAGCGATGACGGCCTTGAGACTGCAGCGCTCGATGGAAGCGATGATGAGGACGAGGAGAAAGTCGATTTTGACAGACATGACGACGTAGACAAAATATAAAAAATCCCCGCCATGCGGGGATTTTTTCAAAATTACTGTTTCTTCTTTGGTGTAAGTTTCACAAAATGCCTCTTCCCGATTCGAATGATGGTTGGTTTTGTCCTTGAGACTGAGAGTGTAAAAATCTTCTCTCCGGTTTCCGCATTTCGAACGCCTCCAGCTTTCATAAGGCGGGTGAGTTCACTTTTTGATGGCACAAGTTTCAATGTAACAAGAGCATTCGGTACGTCATCGGTTGAAACATTCGGAATATTCTCAGGAATTTTTCCCTCTCTAAATGTTTCCACAAACGTTTGCTCCGCGGAAAGCGCCTTCTTCTGTCCGTGGTATAGTGTCACAATTTCTCTCGCAAGTTTCATTTTTATATCTCGCGGGTTTTCTCCTCGTCTGATCGCGCTTGCCATTTCCCCAACTTCAAGGAGCGGCATGCGGGTGCACAACATGAAGTATTCAATGATCGATTCATCCTTCAAGCTCATTACTTTTCCTAACATATCTTCAGGCTTCGCCATGAGATTGATAGTATTTCCCCACGAGGAACTCATTTTCCTACCATCAAGACCGGCAATTATCGGACTCATTAAAATATCCTGCGGTGCTTGGCCGTATCGAACCTGGAGCGCCCTGCCTGCAAGCAGATTGAACTTCTGGTCTGTTCCTCCAATTTCCACATCTGCTTGTACTGCAACAGAGTCATACCCCTGCATGAGAGGGTAGAGAATTTCGCGCAAAGAGACTCTGCTTCCTGCCTTCAAACGTTTTGCAATATTTTCGCGCGCAACAAAATCAGCGACAGAAAAGACATCTGCATGGGTACCAATATCGCCATACTTGAGCTTTGAAAGCCACTCAGAGTTATACCGTAGCTCCGCATTCTTGATATCAACAATTTTTCCGACTTGTTCAAAATATGATTTCTTATTTTGATCAATAATCTTTTTATCTATCATCGGACGCTCACTGTCTTTATCAGACGTATCGCCAATGATTCCAGTAAAATCACCGATAATGAGGACGATTTTATGCCCCAATTCTTGGAAATCACGGAGCTTTAAAAGTGAGACAGCGCGGCCAATGTGAATGTCGGGACTTGTCGGGTCAATCCCAAGCTTGATGCGAAGCTGTTTCCCGCTCATGAGCTTCTCTTTCAGCTTCTCTTTCACTATTGCTTCGGCTACTCCACGCGAAAGAAGCTCGTCAATTTTCTGTTCGTCTGTTATCACCTTCGCTCGTTTCATATTCCGACACTTTACCACAAAACTCAGTAAAAATGAGTTCTTTGTTGTCCCGTGATAGTATTCATATACGCATGCGAAAGAAGTCCTTTTGGAAACGACATGGGAAGCATATTACGATAGATATCGCTATTGGGATATTTGTTTTTGGTCTTATTTTAGGAGGTGTGTTACTGATGTGGGTTGCAACACTTGAAATACCTGACCTTTCGTCTTTCGACCAGCGACGAGTACTCCAGTCAACAAAAATCTATGACAGGACTGGTAAAATTCTCCTCTATGACCTGCACCAAGATGTCCGAAGGACCGTGGTCTCGTCTGAAAACATTTCACGTAATATAAAAAATGCAACGATTGCTATCGAGGACGATTCGTTTTACCAGCACTACGGCATTCGCCCACTTTCTATCATTCGCGCTGTACTCGCAAACCTTGTCGGAGGCAATTTGCTCGGAGGACAAGGCGGTTCAACAATAACCCAGCAGGTTATAAAAAACTCCGTACTTGTTCGTGACAAGACGCTCACACGAAAAGTAAAAGAATGGGTACTTGCGATAAAACTTGAAAGGCAGATTTCAAAAGATGAAATCTTACTGCACTATCTGAATGAAACGCCATACGGGGGAACTATTTATGGGGTCGAAGAAGCGAGCGAAAGTTTTTATGGAAAACCGGCGTCTGACGTCACCCTTGCAGAGGCAGCGTATCTTGCTGCACTTCCCCAGCTCCCAACATACTACTCGCCGTACGGTACGCACCGCGACGACCTTGATGCTAGAAAAAATCTAGTGCTCACTCAAATGAAGAAGAATGGATTCATTGATGACGCTGAGTATGAGACAGCCACAAAGGAGGTTGTTGAATTCAGACCGCAATCAGCAACTGGCATTCGTGCTCCTCACTTCGTATTTTTCATACGAGACTACCTTGCGCGCAAGTATGGCGAAGAGTCGCTAGCAGAGCGCGGATACAAAGTCATCACAACGCTCGATTATGATCTTCAAGCAAAAGCCGAAGAGATAGCGAAGGAATGGGCACTCAAAAATAAGGTGACTTACAACGCAGAAAATGCGGCGATTGTTGCCACCGACCCCACAACAGGACAAATTCTCGTGATGGTTGGTTCGAGGGACTATTTTGACGACAAAATAGATGGTAATTTCAATGCCGCGCTCGCTGAACGCCAGCCAGGCTCTTCTTTCAAGCCATTCGTCTATGCAACAGCATTTTCAGAGGGCTACACGCCGGAGACAATAGTCTTTGACCTCCGGACACAATTCTCAACCGCTTGCTCAGTTGCCAACCTCACGAGCGAGGACGGTTGTTACGCACCTGTAAACTACGACAATAAATTCCGTGGCCCAATTACGTTTAGAAGCGCGCTCGCACAATCAATCAACGTTCCTGCGGTGAAAGCGCTCTATTTGGTTGGTCTTGAAGATTCAATAAAGCTCGCCCGGGACATGGGAATCAGTACGCTTAAAAACAAGAGTACGTACGGTCTCACACTTGTACTTGGGGGTGGTGAAGTAAAATTACTTGATATGGTCGGTGCATACGGTGTATTTGCCGCAGAAGGTGTGAAGCACGAACAGACCGGCATTTTAAGTATAGAGGATGCCAGTGGTGTCGCAATCGAAACATTCACTGATGCTTCAAAAAAGGTACTCGACGCTCAAGCCGCACTTCAGATTTCTGACGTGCTTTCTGATAATAATGCACGTGCTCCTTCTTTCGGTTCCAATTCCCCACTCCAATTTGCAGGGAAAGATGTGGCAGCAAAGACGGGTACTACAAACGATTACCGCGATGCGTGGCTCGTAGGGTACACGCCGACTATCGCAGTGGGCGCATGGGCAGGCAACAACGACAACAGTTCAATGTCGAAGCAGGTGGCGGGCTTCATTGTGGCTCCTATGTGGCGTGAATTTATGGATTACGCTCTCACCAAACGGCCAGAACAAATATTCACAGAGCCAAACGCAATTCCCACAGATATAAAACCAATTCTTCGGGGTATTTGGGTTAATGCAAACACTATATCAAGCGATGGGAGTGGTTCTGATTCTATTAGCCAATCACTCAGCGGAATCCATGACATCTTGCACTACGTGCAAAAAAATGACCCGCGCGGACCGTATCCCTCGAATCCATCGAGTGATGCACAGTATTCGTATTGGGAGTATCCGGTTTCATTGTGGAAAACCGCTCTCATTGGCGCAAGCGAAACCTCCTCAACAACAGAAAGCAACAATGACACCAATAGGGAGGCTGAGAACAATGATAACAATACTGATGTTGAGAATAAAAATGATAACGAGAGGGAAACAGCAAAAGAGCGCCGACGAAACAAAAATGATAATTGATGGTTAGATGATGTCCTGGGGAACATTTTTTTGTCCCAATTCTCGAAGCAAATCCTCTAGAAGTAATTTCTTTTTAAAATAGACTTCCATTTTTTTCGGTCCTGGAGCAATAACAACAAGTGTGCGGGACATGGGGTTATAGCGACACTCTTTTTTCGTAAGTGTAATACTGTGTGCGGCAGCAACACGTACAAATGCTTCAAGAACAGCTCCGACAGGCGCCTTAAGGTGTGTTTTGTAGCGTAGAAGTAGATTCCCTAACGATTCTAATTTTCGTGTACGGGCCATACCACCATTACTTATTCATCGGCATCACGAGGTACCGAAATGTGGCGTCACTAACTCCCTTCATAACAAGAGGTCTCCCTACACCAGCAAAAGAAAGTTGAAGGCTGTCGTCAGAAAAATACTGAAGCGCGTCGGAGAGGTATTTTTGATTAAAGCTCAAGAGGAGTGCGGAACCGTCCACTGTTGCTGGTATCGGCTCTTCAGTTGCGCCAGCCTCTGTATTCTCTGATTTAAGCTCAACAGACCTCTTCGACGGATCAACGCTGAGCGACACTTGCAGGAATTTGTTGGTGAAGATGTTCGTCTTTTTAAGTGCATGGAGGAAATCGCCCAAAAGCAATGTTGCGTGGGTTTGGTACTCTTTTGGAATAATTTGTTGATAGTCTGGAAAGTTGCCTTCGACAAGTCTTGAAACGACATACACACCACTTGGAAATGAGAGTGCGAGCTGGTTGTCTCCATACATACACTCAGGGTTTTCATCAATCATCTCAAGAATTCTGACAAACTCTGAGGCGTTTTTTTGAGGTATCAAAAGTGTTCCATCCAAAGTGAATGTGTGGAGTGATACAGTTTTCTCTGCAAGGCGAAACGAATCTGTCGCCACAGCAGTAAGGGTGTGGGGTGTTTTTTGATGAAGGTTTACACAACCAAGTTCCGGCTTGATTGATGAAACTGACGTTGCAAAAAGAACAGATTTGAGTGCGTGAGCAAATAATTTCCCATCAATAGATGTGCTTTTGTGTTTAAGTGTTGGAATACTAGGAAATTCATCACTTTTAAGTGTTTTTATTTTTGTTTTAGATGTTGGTGTAATTATATGAAGCACATCCCCATCTAAAGTAAGAGTGATGGATGGTTGTGTTATAAGAGAAATGGTTTGTAGGAATAATTGGGCTGGCACAGCTATTGTGCCGCCCTCAGATACTTTTGCGTCTCCTTTTACTGTAATACCAATTTCAAGATTGGTTGCAAAAAAAGTAAGAGTGTTGTCTACTGCTTCTATTTTTACACATTGAAGCACTGGAAGGGTTTGGGTACGAGAAGTAATATGAGCTGTTAGATCAAGTGCCTTTTGTAGAAATTCTTTTTTACAATCCACACGCATACGTATAACTTATTTTTTAAAATTTCTATTACTACTAAGAGTGTGGGTAAGTGTATAACTGGTGTTTATTAGAGATTTTTATAGGAGGTACCTTCATTTGTTGTTCACACCCACTGTGAGTTCAGTGACCAAACATCTCTACTTATCCCAATATTTTTTGCAAGAATCTTTTGTGTAAATATTCCGAACCAGTTCTCCCCACAATTTTTTCTGTTCACACAGAGTTGTGGGTCTGCTGTCCTACACTCTATACAACTCTATCCCCTCCTATTTCAACAGCGTTCTAATCTGACTTATCTCCTCCTCCAAATCAGAACTCTTCTTAATATCCTCTTTTATTTTTTCACAGGAGTGAATGACCGTTGTGTGGTCGCGCCCCCCCAGCTTCTGCCCAATTGCTGGGTATGACACATGAAAATCTTCTCTCAAGATATACATAATGAGCTGTCGAGGACGTACCACTTCTTTCTTACGCGTTTTCTCATAGATACTTGAAGGCTCTATGTTATAGAATCGCGCGATTTTATCAACAACATCAGCGACCGCGAGAGATTTTCGGGGGCGGGTACTGTTTTTAATTAGCAGACGTACCTCATCGAGCGTCAGTGTGCGTCCGAGGAGTTGGGATTGGCATAAAATAGTATTGAGCGCTCCTTCCAGTTCACGTATGTTACCTTCTATGGTGCTTGCGAGATGGTTTACAACCTGCTCATCAAGCAGAATGCTATTCTGTGCCGCCTTAGCCTTCAAAATTGCGATACGTGACTCGAAGTCGGGCTTTGGGATATCAACTATCATTCCTTGAGAGAAGCGCGACCTGAGACGCTCTTCCATGTTTTGCATGAGTGCAGGATGAACATCTGATGAAAAGACAATTTGCTTGTTGTTGTCGTGAAGCGCATTAAAAAGATGGAATAATTCTTCCTGAGTCTTTTCTTTATTTGAGAGAAACTGAATATCATCCATGATAAGTACATCGTATTGACGATACTTATCTTTGAAATTATTTGCAGTTCCATTCTGAAGCGAATTCATGAAATCGACTGTAAATCGCTCGCTTGTGACATAGAACACTTTCTTTCCCGCGCGTTTCAATTGATTCCCCACGGCTTGTGTGAGGTGCGTTTTTCCGTGCCCTGTTTGTCCATAGAAAAAAAGCGGGTTGTATGTAATACCCGGCTTCTTCACAACGGTTTGAGCTGCTGCGTGGGCAAGTTGATTAAAAGGCCCCACAACAAATGACTCGAAAACGTACCGAGGATTGAGGTTGTCGCTCTTATTTATATAGTATTCCTCGAGGGGAAGTGAGGCATTGACCGATGCTTGCTGTGGCTTGCGGTCTGCGCGCCTATCAGTCTTTGGAACAATAGCAAATTCGACGCTCCTGACATGTGTGTTTAAGTTTCTGAGAGTTTTAAGAATCAAACCTGCGAATTTATCCGAAAGCCAGTCGCGAACGAACGCGCTCGGAACTCCCAACGCGACGACTCCATCTTCTATAGATACGATATGCGTATCGCGAAACCAAGTTTTAAAATTCGCCTGTGATATTGAGAGCTCAATGTTGACGAGCGTATTATCCCAAAGCTCTTTTATATCGATGTGTTCTGTGCGTTGCGGGTGGAGTGAAACATTATTATTCATAGAACAATCAAAGTTGTGTGAGCATTATACTCCCCTAGGGCAATGTGTAAACTCTTACGCATTTAAGCGCTCGTTTGGTAGAATGAGAATAAACCCTGTGCATAATCTGTGGACTGCAACTGGTGATGGTAAGTGTCAATTTATTTTTTTGCATTTGAATTTTCTTAAAATTAGTGTAGAATCACCCCTATGCCAAAACGAACCTATCAGCCGAAAAAGAAGAAAAGAGCCCGAACACACGGGTTCCTTTCTCGTGGGAAGACTGCCGGTGGTGCACGTGTACTAAAAGCCCGTCGACGTGTACAGAGAAAGAGCCTCTCGGTGTCGAAATAGCGCTATGCTTTCACAGAGCGAGAGACTCTCACGTCCCCGCATTAGCGAACTCCTGAAAAAAGGGCGACGACATTCCGGCGCTCTTTTTGATATTCGATACGCCACGTCCACACATTTTGAGGCAACAGTTATAGTTTCAAAAAAGGTCGCTCCCCTCTCTGTTCGAAGGCATCTCTTGAAACGCCGTATGAATGCCGCGCTTAGAGCAAAGAAGCAGCAGTTAGTAAACATGCACATTGCCATCGTTTTGAAAAAAACAAATCATCCCCCATCGTCGAAAGAGTACACACTCGCTCTTGAAGAATTTATTCGAAAAGACATTACAAAAGGCGTATAATTAACAGCATTATGTTTTCATACATCTGGCACACAATTTTCTTTGATCCGGTTTACAACGGACTTGTATTTTTTATTGACGTCGTACCAGGTGGCGATGCTGGCCTCGCCATCATTACCCTCACAATAGTTGTAAAGTTTCTTCTGCTTCCTCTTTCAATTAAAGCTACGCGCACGCAGTTTTTAATGCAGCAAATGGAGCCGAAACTGAAGGAAATAAAAGAGAAATATGGAAAGAACAGAGAAGAGCTTGGCCGTGCAACAATGAAAGCGTACAGCGATGCAGGTGTGAATCCTCTTGCTGGAGTGTTTCTCTTGTTCATTCAGATTCCGATACTGTTTGCCTTATACTTTTCTTTTTACAGCGGTGGCGGGGTAAAGTTACCTGATATCAACACAGCCCTCCTCTACTCGTTCATCCAAGTTCCTCTCGTTGTAAATATGCTTTTCCTTGGCATAGTTGACGTCGCCGCGAAAAGCGCGCCACTCGCCCTTTTGGCCGGGGTGACGCAGTTTTTTCAAGTTCGCCTTTCAATGGCACCCCTTCCCGCGCGCGACCTAAACGCAGCGCCAAGTTTTAAAGACGATTTTGCACGAAGCATGCAACTGCAAATGCGTTACGTGATGCCCGTCATTATTTTGGTCGTTGCATATCAGGTAAACGCTGCGCTAGCACTCTATTTCGTTGTGAGCAACCTGTTTTCAATCGTTCAAGAGACTTTTATAAAGAAAAGCATCACCCCTCCAAAGGAGTAGTAGAGACTGTCGCAATAAAAAACCGAGCAATTGCTCGGTTTTTTATTGTGTGAGGATTAGAACGAAACAGTCCAGAGTGACGAGTCAAGTCTATTGATAAACAACGCTGTGTCACCAAGCGTGCTCATATTAGTCACATCGATTGTGTGGCCAACAGCAGATGCTGGATTTACAATCTCATCCGCTGTATTCGCGACCAAATCAACGAGCATGAGCGTATCGTTTGTTGTAAGTGTTCCCATCAACCACTCATCAGGAAACTGGTTTGTTTCAATTGAGTCTTGCGGAACTCCGCAGATAAGTGATTCAGGCGTTGCAAAATCACACTTCGGACCAAAGGCGAGTGTGCCGATGGCTTGCGACGTTACCCCATCGATGATTGCCGATTCCATGCCACTTTGGGTCATCGTATTCACGAGCGTGCTTGTGCCAAATGGTGACATCTTTGCCAACAGTCCGCGTCCGTGCGCAACGCGCTCGCCGTTTGTTCGGTAGGCAGCGCCAAAGAGTGCATACGAAGGCGCTGTCACAATAAGCGGAGACGGATTCCAGTTCGCTGTAAGTGAACGGAGTGGCATGGTAAAAAGGGTCTTTGTAATATTCGTTTTTAAATCGCGCTGATACCCTTCGGTGCCAGAGTCGCTTTGTAATGTGTAAAAAAGCGTGTCGCCTGTTGCATTAAAACCAGTGTTCCCTGTACCGATAGGAAGAATTGAACCCACAAATTTAGAAACTCCGTCATCACCTTTCTCAATGGTACCGAAAGCGACTTCTTTTCCACTATCTCCGCTGTACGATACTGTCGCGCGAGTGCCTTGGGCAGAGAACACAACTGTATCAACCTGTCTAAACGTCGTGTTTGAGATTCTCTCCTCGCTTCGTGCACCGAGATTTACTTCGTACATATATCCCGTTCCGCGCTCTGCGTATCGCGCGTACGCTGTATCATCGCGCATAAAGAGAACTGCTCCAGCGACAGGACGCGTCGTCACTTGCCGCAACAGAGAGTTTGTAACTTGGTCAGCGCCTTGCCCGCCCGCAGCCTCATCATTTGGAAGTGCTCCGCCATCCCGGTTTGCATCCTCACCAAACAGAACGCCTGCATTTTCCGTGACATTTTCAGTATTTGGTAATGAGCGCATATAGAAAAACGCACTGGCTCCAAGCGCGATAAGGAGAATGAGTGCAATGCCGATAATGAGATATTTTTTCATACACTATTTACTTGTCGAACAGCTTGAGCTGGTATTCGTTTCGAGAATATTGAAATTGACGATGCATGGATTTATCGTTTCAAGAATAATCACACTCGAAAGAATAAGAAGGAGGCCTATGAGTGCAGAGTAGATGTCTCCCTTCGCGCTCTCTTTCACACCTATGAGGTCTGTCGCCATGTATTTCACTCCAGCAATTGCAATAAAGAGCACTGCAAGCATTGTCGACACAGTGATGAGCAGTGTAAACATGATATTGAGATATCCCGACAAGCTGGGGTTTGACGAATTGTCCGAAATCTTTTCAAGACCAGAAAGAGACTCGAATTGTACCTCCCCTCTCTCTTTCGGTACAGTTTGGGCAATCGTATTGGCTGGTTGAATAGTTGTTCCATTATTGGCATAACACCTCACCGTACCATCATGGCCATTTATCGGTGACGAACCAGCTTGACAATCTATCGCTTCTGCACTTATTGGAGCAGACGTAAATAGTATAAAAAATATAAAGAGTATAAAATATTTTTTCATATTAAATTGCGCCAAAATTAGCACCGTTAAATTTCACCTGAAAGTCACCCGAAGCTGATTGCAATACCTGTTTTTGTGAACGGAATGAGAAATTACCCGAGGCCTGTCCTCCTCCCACGGTATCCTCAAGCGTCAGCAGAAATGGGTTTCCACCCTGATTTGCAAGTTTTTTTCCATCGAGCGACCAGACGTATTCAAGCTGGCCACCATCCTTTAAGTCATTATTGAGAAAATAAGGCACTGCGCGCATCGTCACCTCTGTTTTAGACGATACCAATTGAGTAAATGAGAGGAACGAACGGCCAAACAACGCGTTCTCTTCATAAAAAGCAATTTCTGGTGCCACCACATTAACAGACTCCGCACGCCGTACAAGAATCGTTCCATCTCGTGAAGTTGCTTTGACTCCGATAACTGTTCGGCCAAAATTTGGAATCGTAAACTCCGTCATTTGGCGACCCAACTGCGGCCCGCCTTCAAGTGCGGCACCGTTTAAATCCCATGTATACACAACCTCGCTTGGTTTGAGCGCGACGCCATTTTTATAGAGATGCGGAACGGCGATTGCGCGGACTTGCGAACCATAGCTTGGAAGCGCACGCCCTAGATAGCCCTCAGGTACATATGTATCAGCTTCCAAAATAATATCGACATCGCTCGGAGTGAGTGTGTAACTTTTTGTAACAGTGGTACCGTCAGAAAGCACAAGTGAGACTCCTATTTGCGTGCGGCTTCCAAGTGCTCCTGTCGTGAGCGTAAGCGAGCGAGCGTTTTTTGCCTCTGCCACAGGGCTCCCATTCTTTTTCCAATTAATCGTGGCACCAGTCATGTTTTTGCCAAATGCCTCGAGTCGTACCGTCACCGTTTCATATGCGTTCGGATACTCAGGCGTTGTCCGGATTTCTACCTCACCGCCCAATCCGAGTCCGGAAAATTGTGCGTGTGCTGTGCTACCAAAACATATGCTAAGAACACAAAAAACTAGTATGAAAGGTCGCGTAAATAGCTGTTGCGGATAGTACATATTATGTGTTGCTGAGTATTGCTTCTCTATATGCCTGTCGGCGAGCAAACAGCGCATCTTGTTGTATTTCTACTAACTTATTATACTTCATCAGCTTATGCTTATATTGATGCTGTGCAAAAATAATATTAACGATAGTCCACACTGTGATATCCGGAAGTGCATTGAGGACAGGAGTACAGCTGATAATAAAGCATATAAGCATAGCCATGAGTTTCTTCTCAATGAATTCTCCACTAAAAACAGATTCTCGTTTCATCGCAAACCATATATACATAGAAAAATATCCTCCGATTGCAATAGGTATAGACATACCTACATCGAAAATTCCTGCTGCACTAAGTGCAGCGGAACCAACAATCTGACCAAAGAACGGTATCCATGCCGTAAGTCCCGTAACGGTCACAGCGAGTGGGTATCCAATTTTTCCTCCCAACTGAAGAAAATCTAGAACTTGCGCAACGGCGATCATAAATCCCGCATCAATCCCAAAAATGTTTTTTTGAGGAGGTTTCATGAATTACTAGTTCAGCGCATCAAGTTCCTGCCGCGCTTTGTTTATTGCAAGAAGCTGTGACGGGTCTGAGGTTATGATTTGGTCTTCCGTATATGAAGCAATAACCTTGATTGCCACGTGCTTCATTCCTGCGAAGAAGATTCCCTCACCGACACCCGACTCAAGGAGGAGGAATTTTTCTTCATTCGTGAGATTAAACACATTCTGCACGCGATCGATAGAAGTTGGTGACTGTTTCATTAGAAGCTGTATCGATGAGTTCGTTATCATGGGCACGCCGTACTCAGACTTCAAGAAGTCGTCGACATCTTGGGTTATTGTCGCAAGCCCCAGATAGTATTTGCGTCCTCGCTTTGCGATACCCGTAAGGAAGGACGCCGTGTCGGGTGACTTCATCATCCACCACGCTTCGTCTATGACAAGGAGGCGTTTCTTGAGACTTCTGCGGATAGCGCTCCATATATGGTGAGTAATAATATACATCGCGACCGTTTTCAATTCGTCCTCCATATCGCGAAGCGAGAAGACAACAAACTTTTGGTCAATATCCACATTCGAAGGTTGGTTCATAAACCCAGACCAAGTGCCAGTCGTATATTTTTGGAGGCGCTGAACAAGCGATGTCGAGCCCTCCATCCCTGTGAGTACGAGCTCAAAGTCAGTGAGAAGTGGTGGAGTGATATTTGAATAGTCGGATTGACCAGTGATGTCTTTCAGCGCATACGTTTCTGCGAGCGCGCGGTCAACAATGCCCTCCTCTTCTGGAGAGAGGCCCCCGAGCATCAGTCGCATCAACCCCATGAGGTCAATGAGGTGCGAACGGAGCATGTCCACAGGATTCTCATCTGCTTGCAACTTTGGCAAATCAAACGGATTAATATGGTGCGTTGAAGAAAGCGAAATATTAAAGAAACGCCCGCCCGTTGCTTCAGCGAGATACTCGTACTCGCGTTCAGGGTCAATCACTATCACGTCGGTCCCGAACATTAGCGAGCGTAAAATCTCAAGTTTTGCTGCGTATGATTTTCCAGAGCCGGACGTAGCAAACGTCACGGAGTTATAGTTTGGAAGCGAAAAACGGTCGAAAAGTACAAGCGAAGAATTGTGCCTGTTTACGCCATAGAGAATGCCTGTGTCAGCGGTGAGGTCAAACGATGTGAACGGAAAGAAGCTTGAGAGCGGTTCAGAATTGAATTTATTATGTACTTCAAGTTCGTCGCTTCCTATCGGGATGATGCTACGGAATCCTTGCTCCTGTTGAAAGAGCGCTGGCTTCACAGCAACCATTTTAGCGTCAAGAATTGATTTTATTTCTGTTTCTGTCTTTATCATTTCAGCCTCGGTGTCGCCGTAAATGGCAATATAGAGTCCGACATCAAAAAGCTTTTCTTCCGCCTGCTGAAGCCTGTCGCGAAGTTCTTCGAGGTTTCTGTGTGCTGCCTCAAGTTCAGGACTTCTAACCATCCCCTTATCATCCCTAATTGCCATTTGGCTTTGCACCTCAGCAACCTTCTTTTGAAACTGTTTCAAAATTTCTGCCGTATCCATTGGATTGATGACTATGGATACATCAAAGACGCGCTCAAGATTCAGAACCGGTTCTAGCCATCCGTCAGTCAGGTAGCGTGGAAATGAAACGGCAAAAAATGTGCGTACTAATTTACCGCTCACATTGAGCTCGCGCGGGGTCACACTTATAGCAGCAGGCGCAATGATGTCGGGAAGGGTGAGCTCCCGAGAGCGCGCGTCCCCAAAATCTGTCGTTGGCTGTTCACCTCTGAGGATATCAGTGACGGGATTATTTTTTAGAAAATCAAGAAATTTCATACATGTTATCGCGTTGGCGCTTGCCTGCCATCTTCTGATGGGTTAAAGAGATGGTAAAAAAGCTCAACAATCTCATCATTCCCGAGCGGTATTGAACGTGCTCCAATGCGCGACAGTCCCTGTTCTACTACCGCGATGCGTTGCTCGAGTTGTGAGCGACTTTCCTCAAACTCGATTGCATGAGTCTGTCCGCCAACCCTCCGTCCGCTCAAAAGTGCGTTGACATCTTTTTTGATATTGAGTGCTGGGGGCGAGTACGGCACTACGACAAAGAAACTTTTTGCCATGATATCCACTTCCTTTACAAAGGTACGGATAAATTCCACGTACTCGCGCAGTTGCACGCGCATGAGATCGTTGTCTTGGTCCTTCTCCTTTGAAGCGAGCAACTCAAGGTATGGTGTGATGTCGAGTCGGCGTGACTGAATATATATTTGAATTGAAAAGTCGATAGTATTGAGAAATGCCTGAAATTGGGAAAGTATAGCCGTCTGCTCGTCTTGTGACTTGAGTGCAAAGTTTATCGACGACACCATCAAGATGGCGCGAAGAGAGCCGTCGCGCAGGATGGCAAAACCATCCCGAACTTCCTTCAGTGGAACGAACAATTGTGTGGGAGTTGCTTTTGTTGCCATAGAGGACTATTTTTTGAGTGCGTTAATTTCAAGTTGCCTCGACATCGCAGATATGTTGTTCTTTCCGCCGATATTTGCATGAAACTGCGGGAGAATCGCTGCAGATGGGGTGTTTGTGTTCGTCATGTCCATGTGCACTTCTTCACGCTTCCATATATAGAGGCGTGATTTGCCAAAGTAGGTAACGACAGCTTCAAGCATGAGCGCGAGCGGTCTGTTATTAACACGGTAAAACGCAAGCCCTGCAGCGAGAAGTCCAAAGGGAATGCCAAAGAGGAGGAAAAGAACAAATGGCAGTGTGGCGTATAGGAGAAAGAGTGTTCCACCACCTCCCGCTACATATATAAACTGCTTCCACGTGAGTGGGCCGATTATTTTATCCTCCACATCAACAAACTGAGGCACTTCAAAGCGCATTGTCTATAGTATACCGTGCTCACGTTCCGAATTTTACCCAGCTTGTGGAGGAGTTTCAGGATTTTACTCTATTAATCCGCGCTGTGGAGGGCGGGCAGCCCCAGTCGGCTTTTCGAAAGTCGGTTGCACGCGAATCGCGGGAGTTTCGGGGATAAATGGCACTGGTTTTGGCTGTGGAGGGAGAGGAGGTACGGCTCCATAGTTAGGAACGTCGAGCATTGCCCCGTATGCCGCTTTCTTTACAGGGGTCTCAACGTATGGCTTTTCTCCGAGGGGAACTCCAGTTGGAATGGATGGTGCCGTAGGCGACGATTGTACGCTCATCTTTAACTGCTCGGCAAACGGTGTGAAAAATTCTTCCGTGGCTTCTTCGACGATATCTTTTGCCGCTATAGGGTCAACGAGTGCTTCAGAGAGGAGGTTTGTAAAAAACGACTCCACAGGCTCGATTTTCATGAAGATTAAACCCATTTCATGGAGGACAGCCTCTTCTTCAGTCTCGCTCAAGCTATATCGCGCTCCAACAGAGCTCACAAAAGCATCAATTGACTCTGATTTAATCAGTTCCTGAAGCTCTCGCGGAAGCGAAGTCACCTGTTTTTCAAGTTTTGCATTGAATTCGGAGTTGTCTGTGAGATAGTCCATATAGTTTTTTAATGATGCCCATCGCCACCACCTGACGCTGGCGGATGTGCTGCAGGCGCTGAAGCAGGAGTAGCGGACGCGCCTCCGCCACTCTTCTTACTTTTCTTCTCAGGTGCTGCAGTCTTCCATTCCCTCCTTATATTTTTACCTCTCTCTTTCAATGTTGCTGGGTCGCTTCCGGTTGCGTAGGCGTATGCCGCTTTTATAGCAGGATGGTGGCCTTCAAGCGATGCGACGTCGGCGTATCCATTTGATGTTCCAGTCCAGAGGGTTCCACCTTGTGCTTTTCGTACGTATTCTCGCTGTGCAGCTTCAATATTCTCGATATTTTTTTGCGTATCTTTAATGTTTTTTATTAGCACATCTTGATCTGCCTTGCTTTGTGCGTGTGCAAGTTTATGTGCGTAACCCCTTTCTCCCTCAAGTGACGCTTTTGCATCGTGTATCTGTTTCTCCAACTGCTTATACTCGGCCGTCGCAGCTTCAAATGAAGTTGCGGCTCTGCCAATTTGGTTTCTATTCTTTTCTCGCTCAACCGCCTCTTTCGCAGCAGAAACTTTCTCGCTCTGTTCATGCACCAGGTGTCGATGAGTCTTAGAAGTGGTTGCAATCAACTCATTTTGTTTTTTTACTTCTTGAGGTAATTCTGCTTCTTCAACCTTTAGATTTTCGGTATTTTGATTCGTTGCAACAATATCCTTTTCAGCCTTCGCTATAACTATTTCCGCATTTTGAATTTCATATTCTTTGTTCAGAATGTCTGCTTCTGCTGCGCCAGCAGCTTGAAGTTGTAACTTTTGATCTTGCTTTTGTTTAATGAGGGCTCTTGCATCCGAAATAGTAGACTGATATTCTCTTAATTTCCCGTCATTAAGTTCAACGATCTTTGGAATCTCAACTTTGCGTTTAAGTAGATTTTTATGTTCTCCGTTTAAAATATCCATCTTCTGCTTCTGTTCGCGCTTGGTTTCCTCAAGTAAGTCCTCTTCACTATGTACAGTTGATTTGCGTGCAAGTACGAGTGGGTCACTGTCACCCACTTTTCCAAGCGCTTCCGCATTTCGCTTAGCTTCCGCAATTTGTTCCTTGCGTATTGCTTCACGTCCTCCTGAATGCGCGTCTCCCGTTTGTATACCTTGTTTCTGCATCATACTGCCAATCTTTGTAGCGCGAACATCATAGCTCGACGCAGCGCCCTTCCGTGCGCCTGCAAGTACTCCGCCGGCAAGTATGCCTCTAAGGCCGCCCTGCGCTTTTGCAGTGGAGAGTGATGCATTCTGGGATATTGCATAGGATGCCCGACCCGCAGTTGCGCGCCCAAGCGCGCCCATAGTGCCAAAAGCCATTCTCCCTGCAAGCCGTGTTGCCATGTCTGCACCCACAGCACCCGCCTTCTTTGCTGCAATGAGCGATGCAACAAGTAGTATCGCCCCCAAGATGAAGCCGAGGATAGGGCTGTTGGTTGCTGTATCAACCACTTTTTCAGGCGATGAAATAATTGCACTCAATCCATCCGCTTTCACTCCACTAAAGAGACTCAGCACAACCTTATAGGAAATCCAGAGCATAAAAAGATAGACAGGAGGAAAAATTGCTTGGTCAGTAATTGATTTTACCCACCAGCTTCTCCATTCCGAGGTCTGTTTAAACGCGCTCGCTGCAAACAGAATCGGTGAGAAAATCATAAGGAGCAGGAGGACTGCAAAACGCGTCATAAGCATTATTGCCCCTGCAAAAAAGACAAAGGCTGCAATGAGCATAAAAATAATCCCAACCACAGCATACATAAACCCACCATCCTCATCATTTGCTTTTTCTTTATTGACTCCAGCAGCATCAAAAAAAGTTGAAAGACCCATTGCCTGCATAAATGCGCCCGAGATTCCGTAGTTGTACCAAGAGTTATCGCCTTTGAAAATAGCACTCTCATTTTCCGTAACCATTTTGTTGTAGATAGCAACCGACGCAGAATTGGACACATCAATAATCACCTTGGTAAAGATAAGGCTGAAATTTACCAAAAGCGCGCAGATGACAATATTCTTTAAAAGTTCTTTAACATGCGACTGGTCTATACCCTTAAGAATAGTTTGTAACCCCGCATAGATAAGCCCAAACACAAGCGTGAGATTTACCAAGTCGCGGACTATCTTCCACATGTTCTCGATAATTATTCCCAAGTTCCCTTCCCGAATGGTCTTCGCTATATCGAGAATCGTATATTCAATAGTTGTGTTGAGAAGCCATCCTGCTATGCCAGTGAAAAACCCAAATATAGAAACTATCGCTGCAGAGAATCCTGCGTAGGCAGCAAGAGGAACCACCGCAATAAATGCGATGAAGATAAGCGCAATGTAGGTTCTAGTTCTCATACTTAATTACAGGTATCGATGGTTCTCGCGTAACCGTCGAGCGTCTCTTCAAGGTCATCGAGCTCAATTTGTCGAAGTGCGAGGTCAGTCTCAGTCGGCATTTGACCGCTCGCTGTCATCTCTTGGAAGCTTTCAGCAATCTGTATCTTTATATCAGGCGAGGCTTCTCTGAAGATAGAAAGTAGTTCAGTGAGCGCATCAATGTTAGTTTCAGCGCGGTCAATTTCTGTAGCCATGTCAACGACAATGTCCTCAGCTCTATTGCTGATGTTTGTTGCTGCGCTACAGCTAGACGCGTCAGCGTCGTCAATGACATCGAGCGCCTTCTCCATAACATTTTCATGTGCTGTCCTGAATCGCTCTTCAAGCCGGATGGTATTTGTGATAAAGGCTTCCGAAGCGCCTCCCGTTGTGCCGTTTTCAATATCGTCAGCAAACGCATCCATATACGACGGTCCGCCATCAGATGAATACGAGAGTCCTAACAATCCGTTCACACCAGTAACCGCTTGGATGGCGAGCTGGTTAAAGAGCGCAGAAATAATTTCATTGATTTCATCAGCCGCAATGAGCGTGTCCTGGCCGGCGCCGAGTGCGCGGTTGAGCTGGTCAGCTATAGCAAACCCTGGCGTAACAATCGGACAGTGACGGAACCCGCTTGAATCAGTGACGCATATTTTAAACGAGCCCATGCCTTGTCCGGCAAGCGCTTCCGTTTTAGCCTCATCTTTGGCATCTTCCTGCGCTTTTCTGAGCGCTTCTTGACTCATCTCGAGCGCACCAATAAAGTTATTTCGAGGGTCAGTTGTTATCTCGAGCCATCGCTTCCATCCGCCCTGCGCAAAATTACCACTCACAAATTCCTGCACATTTTCCGCTGAGCCGGTAAGTGTACAGGTAGATTTTTGCCTGAAGTCCCTCTGTTGCATGAGCTGTATGGAGAGGATGACTTTTATATCAAATTGGAATGGCTGGCAGAGAAATCCGAGTTCTTGTTCTATAAACTCTCCTGCCACTTGGTCCATTGCATTTAAGAAAAATTGCTTGTAGTCAGTGATGAACGCAGGGCTTCCGTTAAATCCCGAATTAATCCAATCGATAATGCTGTACGTCATCTGCTGAAGCATCTTTTTTGCGATGGCAAACGCAAGTGGGTCGAGCGTGAGCTCTTTCAGTTGTAGTGCGCTCGCAGAGGCTGCAGAAACAGCACTGCTTGCTGCAGTAAGTGTGCTCTTTATGAGGGCCACACCAACTTCAGTGACGGGAATCGCTTCAGCCTTTTTCGGTTGTATAGTGACTCCCGAGAATACAATGAGAGCAATAAACATGCCTATACCACATGCCCGCACAGATTGTTTAAGAAAAGACATCATGGGTGTAAAGAAAAGAAGAAACTACCTGCATCATTTTTATCAAATACGAGCTTTTTTTCTTCAAGCGTTTGTCTCACCCCTTCGATACTTGCAGCAAGTCCGTCGACATCTCCTTGATAGCGTTTGACACGAATGTAGGAAAGCATTGGGTCTGTAAACACCTGTTCCATACCGCTGACGTCGTCGCGGATTGCAGCAAATGCATTGAGAAGCATAAGATGTTCTGTCGCAATTTCTGCGGGTACAGGGACTTTGAGCATGTCAGTGACAATATTTTTGTATGCGTTTGAAATAATGGCGAGGTCCGAGAGGAGCGCAGGGTTGTCTGAGTCCACAGCGCGCTTCAAAATAACCGCTTCATTTTCAAGTGGGGTATCGGGGTTATTCATTTCAAGGAGCGTACCAATAGTGTTTGCATATGTATAGAGAACGCCTCCCCCGTCACCCACAATTTCGATATCACCTTTGGTATAGAGTTTATGTACATTCTCGCTCGCAAATTTACGCGCAGTTTGTTCTACAAGTGCCTGTTCTTCAGGTTGTGTGAGCGCATTATTATCTTTTCGCGCACGAATAAACGCATCGAAGAACTCGATAGAAAATCTTTCAGTCAGTGTTTTCGGTTCAAAATTGGCCGATGCTTCTGTTGAAGTCCCAACGATGTCACTCCCCTCGGGATTCGTGCCTTGGAGCATTTCTTCCCAATCTTTCCGTCCGTCGCCGTCGGTATCCTTCGGGTCTTGGTATTGGCGCAGGATTCTGCTTGCGACGAGGTTTGAGATGTCGTTCGGATTATTGTTGTCTGCGGTCACAAATTGCTCGCGCACGAAAAGTGCTCCCGAAACGAGAAAGATTCCAAAAACCAACGCCAATCCTATTCGAAAATATCCTCCCACAAAAGGGTGTCTATTACGTCCACTCTATAAGTATAGCAGTCGCTATCGTCCAGACTTTACGCCATTCAGTGTTGATGGGGACAGTCAGCGATGAGTGCTGAAAGTGAGAGCCACATATCAATGGGCACATCTTCTCCGCGCACGTCCTTTTTGAGATTGAGCGTCAAAAATGCCTCTTCGACACAGGTTTTAACATGTATTTTGGCAAGCGCTCCAAAAAGTTGCTTTCTGCGGGCTTGAAATCCAATATGAATGCATTCAAAAAATGCTTTTTCCGATACATTCTTGAATTTTGCTCGTGAAATGTCATAAATAGCAAGAATTGCCGAATCCACATTCGGAACAGGTGCAAAATTCCCCCGCGCGACGGTCTCTACAAATTTCGGAGTACCGTATGCCTTTACTGAGAGTGAGAGCAGCGATTCTTTTTTCGAGCGCGCGATGCGTTCAGCAACTTCTTTTTGTACAAGGAAGACCAACGTTGAGGGCTGATGCTCGTGAGATAAGAATGCTCGGAAGAGCTGTCCCGTGAGATAGTACGGAATATTTGCTACGAGTTTGTACTGCGTTTTTATAAGTGAAAGTGTATTGATATCAAATTCGCGCATGTCTGCGTGGATGAGCTTGAGTGCCTCAGATTTTATTTCGTTCGGAAATGTGTCTTCGAGAATCTCGAGCGCCCGCATGTCTGCTTCAATTGCCGTGACTTTTGCTCCTGCTTTTAAGAGCGCATGCGTGAGTGCACCTTTCCCCGGTCCGATTTCAAGTACCACATCTCCTTTTTCAACGTTTCCCGCAAGAACAATCTTCTCCGCAATGTGCGGGTTCTTTAAAAAGTTTTGCCCCAGAGATTTTTTTGCGAAAAATGGTTCCATGTTTTTGTGAATAAAACTAATCAAGCAGGATGGTGCGTTCGAAACCGCTCTCAGTTGGATTCGCGCTTTCAATGTGTTCATCCTTGAGGTCGTGCACAAAAGACGATGCTATGTTCACGCGCTGGCTTCCGTATATCGTACGCACATGTGCGTACGATAGAAATATTTTTTTCCCTGCACGTGTGAGAGCAACATAAAACAATCTGCGTTCCTCTTCAGTGTCGATGCCTTCGTCCGAGAGTCGTTCATGCGGAAAGAGTCCTTCTTCAAGTCCGACGATAAACACGTACGGAAACTCAAGTCCCTTTGCAGAATGCACAGTCATCAAGCGCACTGCATCTTGTGTTTCCTTCAATTCGTCCTGATCACTCTGGAGTGCGGCGTCTTCGAGCAAGTGTTCTGCTGCAATGAGCGGTTCGTACTCATCGTATCGGACGCTGAGGGAGACGAGCTCGCGCATGTTTTCAAGACGCTCGAGTTCTTCTTCCCCACCCTTCTTTAATTCAGCTTCAAGACCACTCATTTTGATGATAAATTTAAGCGTATCCGAAAGCCTTTTGTATTTCACAGTCTCGCGTATTTCGGCTATAAAATCAAAGAAATGAGCCACTTTTAGCGCAGTTGCGCCGGTAAGTGTATCGCGTTTTCCTTCAAGTATCTTGAGGAGCGTTATTTTACCAATGCCACGCACAGGCACGTTAATAATGCGTGATAAATCTCCAGAACTTTCAGGGTTGAGCGCAAGCCTGAGGAACGATAAAATATCTTTAATTTCTTTTCTCTCAAAGAACCGAGTGCCGAGCATTTGGTATGGTACTCCGGAATTTAAGAATGCATCTTCAAGCGCGCGCGATTGATAGTTTGCGCGATAGAGAACGGCGATTTCAGACGGACGTACGCCGCTCGCTATCATTTCTTTTGAAGTAGTCGCGACGTACAATGCCTCGTCCGATTCGTTATATGCAGTGTAGAGCGAAAGCGCGTCGCCATCGGCGTTGTTTGTAAACACCGTTTTTGGAATACGCTTCGTATTTTTTTCTATAATCGTATTTGATGCACTGATGATTGTTTTCGTTGAGCGGTAATTTTCTTCAAGCAAAACTACTTTTGCGTTTGGAAAATGTTTTTCAAACTGGAGAATATTGTTTATGTCGGCACCGCGCCACGAATAAATATTCTGATCGATGTCGCCTACCACGCAAATGTTTGCGCGAGTTCCTGCGAGCATGCGCGCGATTGCATACTGCACTTTGTTGGTGTCTTGGTATTCGTCCACATGGATGTGCGTATAGCGTTCGCGGTACATTTCAAGCACGTCAGGATTATTGCTGAGAAGTGTCCTCGTCCGCAAAAGCAAATCATCAAAATCGAGCGCATGTTCTCCGCGCAGTGCGCGTTCATAGTACTCCCACACTTGGCTTGCAACGCGCTCCGGATACGTACGTGCGCTTTCAGTAAATTCTTCTCGCGTCAGCGAGTCGCCCTTTGCGCGCGAAATAATGCCGAGAATTTTTCGCGGCTCGAATTGTTTCGGGCTATATCCCGCTTTTTCGAGCGCAGCTTTCAGTGCTCGCACAGAATCAGCACGGTCGTAAATCGTAAAGTGTCTGCGCAAGCCCAATCGCTCGTGATGTTCGCGCAAAACGAGAACCCCAAACGAGTGAAACGTCGTGACTGTCGGCTGAGACTCTGACACAGCACGCGCCGCAGATGGTTCTTCCCCGAGAAGTTTGGTGACGCGCTCCCGCATTTCTTTCGCAGCTTTGTTCGTAAACGTAACGGCAAGAATATTGCGCGGAGCAACTCCCGACGCAATCAAATGGAGAATGCGATAGGTGATCACGCGTGTCTTTCCAGAACCAGCACCAGCGAGGACAAGGAGCGCACCGTCAGTCGTAACAACTGCCTCTTTTTGTTCGCTGTTCAGCGTTTCGAGATATTTCACAGCAAAACTATAGCACGACAGCAAAATGCTCTTTTAAAATGTACTTTGAATGGACACAAAAATACCATGCTGACTACATTGCCTATTGTCAATGCCCCTCGCGAGGCTTAGAACAAGCTTGATTTGGCAACTGTTGAGTAGGTGGGGACAACTAGACCCCTGTCAATTGACGCACAATCTCACTTCGGTATAGTTAGTAGATACCGACAGAGGTATAGGGGAGTAAATGGCTCAGGAGAGCCATTTTATTACGCCCTTCACTGGAAAATCATTGTGGTGAGTCCACAAAAAATAAACTTTCGGCTTATTGAACATCTAAATAAAGACCTCGGGAATCAATCTGACGTGGATCTTTCGCTCACACCCCGAGTGACATATAACAAGAGTAGAGTATTTCTTTTACAAGAAATGCTGATTGTCGCTATCCTTTTTGTAGCACCCCTCTCAGTTCACGCTGGGTTTTTCTCAAATGTCTGGCACTTTTTCTCACCAGTTGCTGATGCGCAGGCACCGGAAATGACACAAAATGCCCAGACAGTACCTCTGTTGCGTGCTGCGGTACACCAAGACCCTAACCCTTCTAAGGGTGGCGGGGATATTCTCGTATCTGAAGATGGTGCGCTCGTCCCTGATACTGGTCCGCTTGGTGGCGCAGACAGCCCTCGCAACAAAGATAATGCGGGTGAGATTAGCGTATATATAGTACGAGAAGGTGATACGCTAGGAGGAATTGCTGAAATGTTTGGCGTATCAGGAAAGACAGTGCTTTGGGCAAACGATATCAAAGATGCGTCTCTCATAAAGCCGGGCGATACGCTCGTCATTCTCCCTATTACTGGCGTGCGCCACGTGGTTAAGAAGGGTGACACATTGAAATCAATTGCGACAAAATACAAGGGAGATAGCGCCGACATCCTCGCATACAACCAGCTTGATTCTGAAGACGACATCCATATCGGCGACACTGTTGTGGTTCCGGGTGGCGAGGTTACTGCCGCTAACACACCAAAGAAATCAATTGGCGGTTCTTCTGTTAAGGGCGGCGGTGCGGCAATTGCGGGTTTTGCAAAACCATTGAAGAGCTACACAAAGACGCAGGGCATACACGGATACAATGGGGTTGACCTTGCGGCACCAATTGGTTCGACAGTATACGCATCAGCAGCAGGTACGGTAATTCTCGCGAAGGGTGGTGGCCTATACAACGGCGGGTATGGAAATTACATTGTTATCAAACACCCAAACGGAACGCAGACATTGTATGCGCACCTAAGCGCAGTGAGTGTGGCGAATGGTACGAGCGTGGCGCAGGGACAGGTTATAGGAGCGTCGGGGAATAGTGGCAAATCTACCGGAGCTCATCTACACTTCGAAGTGCGTGGAGCCAAGAACCCATTCTAGGGTAACAAAAAACCGTGAGATGAACTCACGGTTTTTTGTTACCCTAGTGTGGTTAAAAAATTCATCTACGTCGTTGCGGGGAAGTTTTCCTTCGTCACCATACGTCAGTATGGCTTCTCGAAAAACTTCCCCGCGTCTCGTACCTGAACTTTTTCCCTCACACTTACCAGCAACTAATGATCAACCATCAATAACTTTCCTGAAATCCTCTTTTAAGGAAATTTTCGCATTTTCAAAATTTCCATGCAAGTTATCATATGCATCGCTATACATCTTACGTGCAACAACTTCATTTCCCATACCACTTGTTGCGATTGATGTCTGAAGTTCAGCCAGTATTTTACTGGATCTATCTATCAATGCCTGTACTGCCCCCACAGAACTTTCATTGAGTAGTAATTCTTTTTTCTGGAAATAGTGTTGTAGTGCAAAAAACTTTTCCATGGTCGGTGCAATTTCTGTTATCTTCTTTTCGAGATGCTTTTCTGCCATCATTGAACCTGTAGTAAAAATATATAGTTTCAAATCCCTCTCAAATGTAATGACTAAACTATATATCTCTTCTACGCATTCAAGTTTCCTATCGTGCAATTTCTCGAAAGTGTACTTACGCTGAGAAAATAATATGAAAGAGTACTATTAATTAAGGTGACTATCCCTTGACAGCAGGTAATAAAGTTATCAACACTTTTTGATTTTCAATGACTTTTGTTTTTTTGTGCATTCGTTATAATTATACCATGATAAGAAAATCAGAAGTTGCTTGCTATAAGTATATTTTAGATGAAATTAGTAAAAAAGGTTGGGCGAAAAAAAATGTTTATACTCAACAGGAGTGTCTAACTATTGAAGAAATAAAAAAGTATTTAGTCTTGGATAGACCTGAAAATGTAATTAGGGTACGAGAAGAAATTTTCTATATAATTGAAGGAAAAAATGAGAAATCGAAAATAGAAACAGCTATTGATGAAGCAAAAAATCAATATGCCAAAAAAATTAACCAGAGTAGGAAAATCAAAGCTCTTTTTGCGACTGGCGTTGCAGGTAATGAAGACGAGGGATATATAGCTAAAAGCTATTATTTTAATGGTAATAATTGGGATTTAATTAAAGAAAATGATATTGAAATAACCAGTATTTTATCTTTACAACAAATAGATACTATTTTAAAAAA
>Ga0163150_10001243_pt1 | contig 44034 bp, 35 predicted proteins | sample OliLakLV19P2IB_FD_148628 | JGI IMG/M metagenome (GOLD analysis project Ga0163150, IMG submission 148628) | Freshwater microbial mat bacterial communities from Lake Vanda, McMurdo Dry Valleys, Antarctica - Oligotrophic Lake LV.19.P2.IB | ecosystem: Environmental > Aquatic > Freshwater > Lake >... | reverse complement strand
GAGTTCGCCCTGGTGAAGCTGAAACGCGGCGAGGAGAACGCCTGGTTGCTGCTTAAGAAGGGGGATGCGTTCGCACACACCAAAGACATCTTGGGATTCGACCGCTCGGTACTTTCAAATCGGGGCCAGGACGAAATTGCGAAGCAAGCCCCTGCGCGGCAAGAGATTTGGCACAGCAAGCCGAAAGCAACTCTGCCTGATCTTGGCGATGCGGCCTCCCGCCAAAATGTTTCGACAGGTGAAGCCGAGCTCCTGTCCCTGATAGACACCGAGTAACAGGGAGCCGAAATGCTTGCGGCCACCTCCTGGCTGCGTAAACCCTGCGATGACTGGTCTACGTCGGGCATGTGGGCACGGGTTTCAACGAGGCGCGGTTGAGAGACATCGGTCGAAAACTTGAGTCCCTGGTTCAGGCCGGGTGTCCCTTCAAAAAAAAGCCGCTGGCCAATGCCCCGGTCCATTGGGTGAGGCCGGAGCTGGTTTGTGAAGTGAGCTTTCGCGAGTGGACCAAGCGCCGCATCCACGACTGCCTCAAACGCGATATCCTGCTCCACGTGATCGCTAAACACGAGCTGCGGGTCGGCGGGAAGGAGCGGGGCGGAAAGCTATTGCAAGACGTCCGGGAAAACCGGGCTGCATGTGTATGAATTGGATCACGTAATTAATTAGCTCAAGAGTTCGTCCCGGAGGGGATCAACTTGAATAGCCACGGGTGAAGCGCCAAGCGGAACCCGTGGCTATGGCCCATTGACGATCCAACCCTGAAGGGGTTGACCCCCGCTGGAAGCGGGGTGTCAGCGTTGTGAATGCCGCCTTAGGTGAAGCCGTCGGCAAGATATACGTCGAACGACATTTCAAGCCCGAAGCAAAAACCAGGATGCAGAAACTGGTGGCACCTGATGGAAGCGTTCAAGACGGGAATCCAGGACTTAGACTGGATGACTCCTGAAACCAAGACTCAGGCTCTCAAAAAGCTCGCCCGTTTCAACACGAAGATTGGCTATCCAGATCAGTGGAAGAACTATTCGAAGCTGGTAGTCAAAAAAGATGAGTTGGTGCAAAACTTGTGGCGATCAGCTCCGTTTGAACACGGCAACGAAGGCTCGGACGACCGTGCATCCGTTGGGACGGATCCCAACTTAGTTTGGACTGGTCCCAACTGTTCAGGTTCTGTCGCAGCAATTGGCACAGCATTTCTGCGACGCCGCTGATGTTCACGCCCGTGGCCACGGACATCCGCAACTACCGCACGTGAAACAACGTCACCCCACACTGGCAAGTTGATCCGCTCCTCCCTCATCGGGGGTCAGGATCCCGGATGTTACCAAAGCCGTCAGACCGGGAAGGATCACATGCCTAAGTTTACTGCGATTCCTCCCCTGACCCCGCTACACGCCAAGAAAAGCAGAACCTCCTATTGGCTTTTGACTGATTTCTGCCGTCATCAAAGACGACTTTTCGCCGCGCAAGTTCTGCCCGATGCCAACCAAAGCATGCACTTCGTCGCTTGTTCATTCCTCCGGCGAAGAGTCTAGTTTTGAGACATTTTGTCCGAACAGACTTCCATCCGGCACCGCCCGTTGATGCGTAAGTCTCCGCAGAGAAGAGATTTGATAGTTTGGCTGAGAAGCTGCAAACAGAACGGACGGAGACAGGAAGATTGCGGGATCTTAAAGTGAGGACGACTCAAGTGGCCGAAGAAAACGAAATTTTCGACATCATGGTTGAGGCTGAGCTCTACGTAAAGTATCAGTCTTTCTCAAAAGCAATTGAACTGTTGGAGGGTGTCGCCGACCGTTTTCCTCGTTATTTGCCGGCCAAGAGGACTCTGGAAGATATCTTTCGCCGGACTGGGAAGTTCGAACGGGCCAACGAGACTGCGCGAGAGATTGCTCTAATCTCTTCTCAGCTCGCCAGCGAGCGCTCGCCTTCGCAGGAAAACACCCCAGACTCCGGCTCGAATCTCAAACGCAAGCTGGTGGAGAAGATCGACTCAATCATCAAAGCGGTCTACGAGTCCACCGACTATGCGGACATTCTGAAAATCTCCGCGCAACTCTTGGCTGAGAATCTCCCTGCGGATCGTTGCGTCATCATCACTTTGGGAAAGGACAATCCAGCGGCCAAGTACTTCGAGTTTTGCAAGCACGGACTGGCTTCCTGTCCCGCGAACAAGACCGCGAAGTTGAATTTTAATCTTCTGAAGAAAGTATCGGGCGGCCTCGAGGTTGTGGTCATCGACGAAACCTTGAAGGAGGCTGCGCTGCAGGACTTTCGAGCAGAGCTCGAGGAATACAAGATTCACGCCTTGATGGTCTACCCTCTCTTCTTCAAGGCTGAGCTCATTGGACTCATCGTCGTTCACCGCTGTTCGAAGGGTGTCTCCTGGAACGAACAAGAGAAGACGCTGTTCTCGACTGTTGCCGGCCACGTTGCTGTTGCAATCAGTAATGCCCGGCAGTTTAGCGCCATGCAGACGCTGGCGATCACAGACAAGCTAACGAACCTCTATAACCGCCGTTTCTTCGAAGAGCGCATGCAGATGGAACTCACCAACGCACGGCAGCAGAAATACCCAATCTGCCTGGCGTTGCTGGACATTGACCACTTCAAGAGAATCAACGACACCTTTGGACATGCTGAGGGCGACAAGGTCCTGTGCAAACTGGGATTCGTGTTGAGCACGAACCTGCGCAAAGGAAGCGTGGTGGCGCGATTCGGTGGCGAAGAGTTTGTCGTCATCCTGCCCAACACGCACATTGACGTGGCGCACCAGATCATGGAGGGGATCCGCCAGCTGGTCAGCGAAACCTTCACGACCGATGACGATAAGCCCATCACCATTAGCATCGGCGTGCAAGAAGCCGTGGTGGCAGGCTCCATGGATCTGGTCTCCCTGCAGAAGGAAACGATTGAAAAGGCAGACACCTATCTCTACCAGGCCAAACGAACAGGACGCAACCAAGTGTGCTCAGCCACGAACTCCGGCCGGGAGACAACGCCATCATGCTCATGACGAACGAACAACATCCAGCCAGGCTGTACGAGAAACAAATCTTGGGAGCCAGCCTGGTGCTGTTTCTCTTTATCGCAGTGTGGGAAGGCGCGCTGATCCAGGGATCCTCCAATTGGCTGATTCTGCCGCTGGCAGCCGCCGGCGCCTGGTTCATTGATGCCACCCTGGTCCTGCCTCTAATTACAAGGCCCATCCACTACTACCATGCCGTATTTCTTGGAGCCTTTGTATTGCTGGGACCCGCCAGCGCGGCGTTGGTGGCTGGCGTATCTCTTGCGTCTGGTATCGTCAAGACTTTCGTTCGGTTTCGTTCGCAGGCAGCTGAAAAAGCTCTTGAGTACCTGCCCAGTTTGCTGTCCATCTGGCTTGCGGGCAAGGTCTATGTCGTTATCAACATGATTTCCAATCCGGCCCGTTTGGGCGGCTGGTTCCCAGTTATTCTTGCCACCACGAGCTACTTTCTACTCTATGTCTTTCTGACTACCACCAAGACCTGGCTGGTACAGTCTGTTGATTTCATTGCCGAGTTCAAGCAGCACTATTTGGTTCCGACGTTAGCGTTTCTATCCATCGCAGCCGGGGCTGCGCTGTTCAATCACTACGCGCTTCGCATCGGATCTGCAGTCTATCTGCTGGCGGTGCCGTTCGGCCTCTTTGTGCTGACAACGTATAAGATCTACTCCGTCAACCTCGGAGAAAGTTCGCGCCGCCTGTCTGAGCTGTCGCAGTTGCAGATGTCGATTATCGAGACGCTGGCCCTTGCCATCGACGCCAAGGATCATTCCACCCATGGACATGCACGCAGAGTGCAGGTCTACGCAGTTGGCATTGCCAGGAGTATGGGCATTGACAACCGAGAGGACCTCGAAGCACTCAGCACCGCCGCACTGCTTCACGACATCGGCAAACTGGCAATCCCTGAATACATTCTGTCCAAGCCTGGGAAACTGACCGATTCAGAGTTCGCCAAGATGAAGAGCCACGTGGAGATCGGCGCCAACATCCTGGAGCCGATTCACTTCCCCTATCCGGTGGTTCCGATCATCCGCTACCACCACGAGCGGGTGAATGGCAGCGGCTATCCCTTTGGCCTGAAAGGTCACGAAATTCCGTTGGGCTCGAAGATTCTGGCGGTTGCCGACACCTTTGACGCCTTGACTGCGCAGCGAACCTATCGCACGCCCCTGGCCATTGCGGAGGCAATCGCGCTGATCCGCAGCGAAGCGGGCACCTGCTTCGACCCCGAAGTCGTCAACGCCTTCTTGCCAGTCGCTGAGGTCACAGCCCAAGAGGTGGCTGCGCTCGATGTGAACAAGCAGACAGAAAAGACACATTTGCCGCAGAGTGCACCCGGCACAGATCAAGAGCACAAACTGTGGCTCCGTAAGAAGGGATTCACCGAGATTGCTTCGACGCAACGCGAGATCTATGCGCTGCATGAGATCTTCCAGACCGTCGGCAAGAGCCTGAATCTGGAAGACACCTTACGGATCATCTGTACCAAGTTGCAGTCGGTCGTGCCCTTCACGAGCGTTGTCGTTTATTTGAGGAACAAGAAAAACGACATGATTCATCCGGCGATGGTGACGGGAGAATACTCCGAGCAACTCAGCAAGAATTGGATCAATCTGGGTGAAGGATTGACGGGCTATTCCATCGCCTTCAGCCAGCAGGTGGTCAATAGTGATCCAGGACTCGACTTCCAGAACCTTACCTACCTGGAACGTCCGCACCAGCTCGTGAATGCCATGATCTTCCCCCTCACGGCGAAGGATGCCGTTCTTGGAGCGATTGCTCTTTACTCCAGCGATCGGGACAAGGATGCCTTTACGGAAGATCATGTGCGCTTCATGGAAACCATCAGCGAGCGGGCGGCAATCGCGATTCAGAACGCACTCTCATTCGAGTTCTACGAAGAGAACTCCTTGACGGATCCGCTGACCAGCCTCCCAAACTCGCGCTACATGTTCATGGCCTTTGAGCAGAACGTAAAGAAAGCCGAACGTACGAAGGAAAAGATGGCAGTGCTGGTGATGGATCTCAACAGTTTCAAACAGATCAACGACCAGTATGGACACAAGGTGGGTGACGAGGTTTTGATCAAGGTAAGCGAGGTTCTCCAGAAGGAAATGCGGAAATACGACACCTGTATTCGTTATGCAGGCGATGAGTTTGTCGCCTTCCTTTACAATGCAGAACGGGAGACCGCAGAAAAGATCGTCGTCCGTATTCGCAAAGCCGTGACGGCCCTGGTTCTCAAGGTTCGGTCGGGCAAGGAAGTTCGCTTGGGCATCAGCGTCGGAATGTCGATGTATCCGGAAGACGGTGTGGAGCTCACCCAGCTGTTCACTGTGGCCGATTCTCAAATGTACAACGACAAATTTGAGAGCAAAGCAGAACTCGCCCGCTTGGCCGAAGCCGGCCTCCAAGAAGCGGTCGAAGTGGAAGAAGAAATCGAGTTCCAGCGCGCACAGTAGGGAAGTGCGACGTACGAGCGCCGAAGTGCGCAGGCTGAAATTCGAATTTAGTTTCTCTCCTTCGAACCTCGAACTTCCCACCTCGTAGTTCACGTTTGCCTTTGACAGTTTCTTTCCGCTACCATCTGCCGCATGATCGAAGTCATCTATTTCGACCTGGGCAAGGTGATCGTGGACTTTGATCACTCCCGCGCTGCACAGGAGCTTCTGAAAGTAACCCCGCTGTCACTGAAGGAAGCAATGGCAGTGCTGTCAGACGGGGAACTGGTTTCAGAATATGAGACGGGGCGGCTTTCGTCACAAGAGCACTATCGGAAGGTCTGCCGCCGCCTGCAGATGGAAGTCTCGATGGAGAAGTTTCGGGACCTCTGGGGCAGCATGTTTCTGCCGGAACCTCTGGTTTCCGAATCGTTTTTGCAAGCCCTGAAGAAGCACTACCGGCTCATGCTATTGTCCAACACCAACGAGATTCACTTTGATTTCGTGATCCGGCATTACCCCATCCTGAGAGTGATTGAGGAGCGCTTGCTGTCCTACCAGGCTGGTTGCATGAAGCCGGAGGCGCGCATTTTTGAGCTGGCCATCGAGAAGGCCGGCGTTGCACCCGAGAAGATCTTCTTCACCGACGATCGGCCGGAAAACATTGAAGCGGCGCGCCGGGCTGGAATTCAAGCGCTGCAGTTTCAGTCCGAGAGCCAGCTCAAGCGCGACCTGCTCAGCCGGGGGCTGGCTGTCGCCATCTGAAAGGGCAAAGGCCGAAGCAAGCGGGTCTCCACCATGCGTTTCCTGATTGTCAGCGACATTCATTCCAACCTGGAAGCACTGAACACCGTGCTGGAACATGCCGCCGGTCAGTATGACCAGCTTCTCTGCTGCGGTGACATCGTAGGGTATGGGCCGGATCCGAATGCAGTCATCGAACGGATTCGCGAGTTCAACCCTCGGGTCATCCGCGGAAACCATGAGAAGGCTGCGCTCGGCCTGGTAGATCTGTCTCTTTTCAACCCGCTGGCCAAGCGAGCCGCACTCTGGACCCAAGACGAACTCTTGGCCGACAATCGCAACTATCTCAAACAGATTCAAGCGGGCCCACTGGATGTTCCTCCGCTCACGCTAGTCCACGGCTCGCTACTCGATGAAGACCAGTACCTCGTTGACTTGGAAGATGCGCTGCAAAACTTCCCTCTGGCTCAACATCCCGTAACGTTCTTCGGGCATACCCACATCCAGGGTGGGTTTGTGCGATTTCAGGACGGTCGAGCCGGCTTGTTGAATCCAGAGATCCAGCGCGGTTCGAGCGAAAGTCAGTTGCGGATCGACCCCCAGCAGCGTTATCTCGTCAATCCCGGTGCGGTCGGCCAACCCCGGGACTACGATTCACGGGCGGCGTTTGCCATCTACAACACTGACGATTTGATCGTTCGCTATTTCCGAACTAGCTATCCACTCGAAACGACTCAGGCCAAAATGGTGGCCGCACAGCTGCCGCAGTATTTGATCGATCGACTGAGTTTGGGAAGGTAGGGAATGGCGAAGTCCGAAATTCGCCCTTCGTCATTCCTTCAAGGTGACTTGGCTAACTTCGATGTCAGGAAGGACGTAGTTCCAGTCTTTCGGCAAATAATCAAACGCAACCTGGAATCGGGTTGACTTGCCCGCTTCGAGCCCGCGCGCGCCTTTGTACTCCAAGGCCTTCCTCGATTCTTTCAGTACCACCTGCTTGAGCGAATCCTTGAAAAGAAATGTGATCTCTATGCGTTGAACCACGCGATTGCCAGTGTTCTTCAACGAGCCTTCCACATAAAAGACTTCGCTGCCCAGATAGTTTTCTCCCTTGGCGATCCCCACCTTGGACGTTTCAATCTTGCTGTTGTACGCCTCCGCTTCAGCGGCGGTCTTGCCGGTTTGAGAACTCTGATTGGAAGAGCCGCCCCTGCAGCCAGTCATGGCAATCGGCAGCGAAAGACTGACGGTCACCAGGAGAGTCATCTGCGCTCGTTTTGCAAATTCAATCGGCCCCAATATCATGGCGGCAAAAGTAGCATAGCCACTTGGGAGTGTCAAAGGCCGCTCCGACGCTTCGGACGCCCTCCTCGTTGACTATCGAGGCTGATGCCATTAAGATTACGCCTCGTGTTTGGCGGCTGGACCTCGCAGAGAAGCCTAGGTCATGCTTTCATGTGCCTGTAATCTCTAATCCGTCTTCAACCTTTCGAGTGATTCGATAGAGGAGGAACACTCATGGCTTACGAATGGAAGTTCAATCCACGGCCTTACTCAGATGCCGAGGCCAAAGAGCTCTTGAAAGATGTTGTTTCAGTTGACACCACCGACTGGCATTACAATACGCATCACAAGGGCTACGTCACTTTCCTGAACAATATTGAAAAGGAACTGGAGGGAGCAGATCGTTCCAAAGCCAACGGCAACTATAGCCAGATTGGCGAGCTGAAGCGTCGGTTCACTTGGAATCACGCGGGATCTCTGTTACACGATGTGTACTGGGAAGTACTCGGCGGCGATGGGGATGTTTCCAAGGCGCCCACGTTGTCCAAGGCGCTGGCGGCGGAGTTTGGCTCCATTGACAGCTGGAAGGCCGACTTCAAGGCTGCCGCAGTTTCCGCCAAACTGAGTGGCTGGGGGTTGCTGGTCTACGATGCCCTCTACTCGCAGCGATTGTTAAACGTTTTGGTGGACGAGCATCAGTACGGCGCCATTTGGGGCGGCATTCCCTTGATCTCCTGCGATGTTTTCGAGCACGCGTACTATCACAAGGACGGTCCCGGCCGGGCAAAATACATCGACAACTTCCTGGCCAAGCTCCATTGGGGCCGCATTGAAGCGCGCTACACAAGGTTCGTCCAGAAGTAGCGGAATTTGCTCTGCCAGCGTGCCGGTGTTCTTGAGTGGGAGACGGTCTCCGCGGAGGCTGCCTCCCACTTTGTTTATTCGGGTGACGCGAGGTGGAACGGGCGCTCCCGCGTACGCTCTTGTTAGCTTCCCGGCAGAAGAAAACGCGCGCGGGAGCGCCCGTTCCATCCAGAGACTTGGTTTAGGGAGCAATCTTCCATGCTTCGCGGCTATCAGGGGAAGTTCCCGCAAGTGGGAATTGGAGTCTTCATCGAAGACAGCGCGCAAGTGATCGGCGATGTCGTCATCGGCGATCACTCCAGCATTTGGTTCAACACGGTGGTGCGCGGTGATGTGTATTACATCCGGATTGGCAACAGCACCAATATTCAAGACTCGTGCGTCCTGCACGTGACTCGCGACCGAAACGCCACCATTCTGGGAGACTTCGTGAGCGTGGGGCATGGCGTCATTCTGCATGGCTGCACCGTGGAATCGCATTGTCTGATCGGTATGGGCGCCATCGTCATGGATAAGGCCGTGATCGGCGAGGGGACGATTGTTGGCGCAGGTTCGCTGGTGACTCAGGGCCTCAAAGTGCCGCCACGCAGCCTGGTACTGGGATCTCCAGCCAATGTTGTACGGCAGCTTTCGCCGGCCGATGTAGAAAGCATCGACCGCTACGCAAGCAATTATCTGATGTATAAGGAGAATTATTTGAAGGAGAAGGGCTGACAAGCCGGGTGCTTAGCAATACTCCCTCATTCCTGCGAAAGAACGTCACCCCGGTAAAAACCAGGGCCGGAATCCAGGAAATGACGAATGACTAAACCCTAATGACTAAAGAAACCCTATGCTCGAATAGCGCCTAGCTGCTGTCCCTAGGCTTCGTCATTAGTCATTCTTTCGTCCATTTGTGCTTCGTCATTCGTCATTGGATTGGATTCAGCTGTTCGTGAAGCTAAAGAACCTTTCTCCATAACCCGAACAAGTGATTAAGTCCATCAAAGGTACCCGCGATATCCTGCCTCCCGAGTCGGCTCTGTGGACTCGCGTGGAGAACACCGCCCGTGAGATCTTCGACCTGTACGGCTTCGCCGAAGTCCGCACTCCAATCTTTGAGAGCACCGAACTATTTGCGCGCGCTGTGGGCGAAGACACGGATATCGTCTCCAAAGAGATGTACACCTTTGAAGATCGCGACGAGAAATCGCTGACGTTACGCCCAGAGGGAACAGCGCCCGTCGTGCGAGCTTATATTGAACATCAGTTGCAGCAGGAATCACCCATCGCCAAGCTGTACTACCTGGGTCCCATGTTTCGCCGCGAGCGTCCTCAAAAGGGCCGCTATCGGCAGTTCCATCAAATCGGGGCAGAAGTTCTGGGGTCGGACAATCCAGCCATCGAGGCCGAAGTTCTCGAGATGCTGCAATTCTTCCTCAAGCAAATTGGCATTGAAGACCAGACCCTGCTCGTCAATTCCATTGGGTGCCCGCTGTGCCGGCCGCACTTCCTGGAGGATCTCAGGCGAGCACTGGCCGAGAAGAAGGCCTTGCTCTGCGCGGATTGTCAAAGACGCAGTGAAACCAACCCGCTGCGCGTGCTCGACTGCAAGGTGGAATCCTGTCAGCCAATCATCGAATCGCTTCCCAAGATCTCAGAATTTTTGGACGATGCCTGCCGTGCCCACTTCAAAAAGTTCCTGGGATATCTGACGAGCCGTCAGGTTTCATTCACCATTGTGCCCCGTCTTGTTCGTGGCCTGGATTACTACACACGAACTACTTTTGAGATTACGAGCGGAGCGCTGGGCGCACAAAATACGCTTATTGGCGGAGGGCGATACGACGGCCTTGCGGAAGCACTGGGCGGCCCACCGACCAAGGGTTTTGGCTTCGCCCTGGGACTTGAGCGCATCCTGCTGGTGTTGCAGGAGTCGGGAAAGCAAGCACAGCTGTCTTCCCCGCAGCTTTTCCTGGCGCCATTGGGAGAGGCAGCTTTTGAGAAAGCGACCTTGCTGGCCCGTGACCTGCGGCAGCAGGGCATCCGCTGCGTTTTTGATTTTGAGACCAGAAGCTTGAAGGGTGCGATGCGACTGGCGAACAAGCTGCAAGCTCAGCATGTTCTCATTCTCGGCGACAGCGAGTTGCAAACTGGGAAGTACCCGCTCAAGCGGATGAGCGACGGCACGCAGCGGGAGGTGCAAGCCGATGGAATTGCGCCGGTGCTGCGCGACATGGCCGCAGCTCCCTTGCAAGAAGTGAAGTAAGTCACACCGTGGAGATGTCACACCCGCGAAAGCGGGAATTCCAGTTTCTCCCGACGAGGTCTGGAATTCCCGCTTTCGCGGGAATGACGGGCTTCTGCTTCTCACCCCCAACTCCTCTCTTGATGGGTGAGGGTGGCCGAAGGCCGGGTGAGGGTGCGACTGAATCAGTGACGCCCTGTTTAGCTTGGCCACATTAGGAGTTCCTTCCCGGCTCCAGGAAACATGCAGTAGGACATGACTAAGGAGACACTCTCTTGGAATTGGATGCATTAGGTTCGTTGGAACGAACTCACCACTGTGGCGCGCTGACGGCCGAACACGCTGGCCAATCTGTCTTGTTAATGGGATGGGTGGCCCGCCGGCGCGACATGGGACACCTCATCTTCATCGACTTGCGCGACCGCGAAGGCGTCACGCAGATTCTTTTTAATCCCGATTACTCGGCCGCTGCCCACCAGAAAGCCAAAACCCTCCGTTCGGAGTTCGTCCTTGCTGTCCGCGGCCAGGTTGTCCGCCGCGGCGCGGCCACAGTGAATCCAGCCATCTCAACAGGGGAGGTGGAAGTACTGGTCTCTGAACTCTATGTCTTGAACGAAGCCAAGACACCTCCGTTCCCGATTGAAGATGACATTTCGACTGCAGAAGACTTGAGGCTGAAGTATCGATACCTGGATTTGCGCCGCTCCAAGTTGGCGCGTAATTTCAAATTGCGCCATCAAATCACGATGGCCGTGCGTCGTGCTATGGACACGCAGGGGTTCTATGAGATTGAGACGCCCTTCCTGACGAAGTCGACTCCTGAGGGCGCACGTGACTATCTGGTTCCATCGCGGCTGCAGGCGGGCAGCTTCTACGCCCTGCCGCAGTCGCCCCAGATCTTCAAACAACTCCTTATGGTGGGCGGCATGGACAAGTACTTTCAAATTGTCCGTTGCTTCCGCGACGAAGACTTGCGCGCCGACCGCCAACCCGAGTTCACGCAGATCGACATCGAGATGTCGTTTGCTCAGCCGGAAACAGTCTTCCGCATGATCGAACCTCTGATCGGAGAGATCTTCGCCGTGAATGGAACAGCGATTCAGAGGCCCTTTCGCCGGCTACCCTATCGCGAGGCGATGGAACGCTTTGGCTCCGACAAACCTGACCTACGCTTTGGCCTGGAGTTTGTCGATCTAAGTCCGCTATTCACTGGAACGGATTTCCCGCCATTCCGAACTGCACTGGAGGCCGGAGGCCAGGTGAAAGCGCTCTGTGTTTCCGGATGCGCTGGTTACTCACGCAAGCAGTTGGATGATTTGACGGCGGTCGCGCGCGTGTTTGGGGCAAGCACCCTGGCTTACGTCAAGGTTGTGCAGAATGAGGTACAGTCGCCGCTTCTCAAGAACCTGAGCGAGGCCACATGCCGCGAGATGACGGCGGCGGCTCAAGCAAAACCTGGAGATCTGCTGCTGGTCATTTCCGGCAGCCGGAAGGTCGTTGCTGAATCGCTCGGCGCCGTTCGCTTGCAGGTGGGAAAGCAGGAGAAGCTGATCGACTCCAAGGCGCTGTCGTTTCTTTGGGTGACCGACTTTCCTATGTTTGACTACGACCCGACTGAGAAGCGTTATGTCGCGTGCCATCACCCGTTCACCTCACCCGCCGACGAAGACCTCGACAAGATCGCTTCCAACCCGGCCGCCGTTCGGGCCAAAGCCTACGATTTGGTATTGAACGGCATAGAGATTGGTGGTGGATCGGTAAGAATTCACCGCCAGGATGTGCAGGCGCTCGTCTTCAAAACACTGGGACTCAGCGAGAAGGAAGCAAAACTGCGTTTTGGGTTTTTCCTTGAGGCTTTGGAATACGGAACGCCACCCCACGGTGGCATCGCACTGGGGCTGGACCGCATTGTGATGCTGCTGGCGGGTGAGAACTCCATCCGCGATGTGATTGCCTTCCCAAAAACCGCGCGCGCCGTCGATTTGATGGCCGAATGCCCCACGCCCGTGGACCAGAAGCAGCTGGATGAACTGGGAATTCGATTTCTGGGAAGGCTTGACTGATATCACAACGCACAGATTACAGACCGTAGGGTGCGCTGCTTCTTAAGGGCACCGCCCCACTCTGAATCCTCTGGTCGTTTGGGAGGCAGCGCACCCTACGTGAACGTGCTCCCACGCTTTTCGCCCCTGCCTCTCGAGCAACAAACTGAGCGCTGAGTGTATGTCGAAGATCCGGGTCCTGCCTGAAGCTCTAGCCAACAAAATCGCCGCCGGTGAAGTCGTCGAGCGTCCCGCTTCCGTGGTCAAGGAACTGCTGGAGAATTCGCTCGACGCGGGCGCGCTGAGTCTTGAGATCGACGTCGAGTCAGGCGGACGGCGGTTGATCCGCGTCCAGGACGATGGCGACGGCATGACTCCTGACGACGCGTTGCTGGCCTTCGAGCGGCACGCCACCAGCAAATTGCAGCGCGCCGACGACCTGATGGAGATTGCGACCCTGGGCTTTCGCGGCGAGGCACTGCCCAGCATCGCCAGCGTCAGCCGGCTGCTGCTGGAAACGCGCCATGAAAGCCGCGAGTCTGGAACCTCCGTGGAGATCAACGGGGCCCGGCTCGCTGGAGTCAAGGAGCTTGCCCGTTCGCCCGGGACCACACTCACTGTGCGGGATCTCTTCTTCAACGTTCCTGCCCGCAGGAAGTTTCTAAGGTCTGACAGCACCGAGCTTGGTCACATTGTGAACTTCGTAACGCAGTATGCTTTGGCACACCCGGAGGGGCGCTTTGTTCTGCGTAGCGCTGGCTCTGAGGTGTTCAGCCTGCAGCCTGTGCCGGTGCAGCGGGAGCGAGTGTTTCAGGTGTTTGGTGGGGCCTTGTTAAAGCAGCTTGTGGAAATTCAGAGTGAAGTCCCGGTGTTCTACTCGGGAGACGACGATGCCGGCGAACCCGCAGACCAGTCGGAATGCATTCGCGTCCACGGCTTCGTTTCGAAACCTGAAGTTCACAAGCTGAACCGCAACTCCCTCTACTTCTTTGTGAACCGCCGGATGGTGCGCGACCGCATCATCCTGCACGCACTGAATGAAGCCTATCGTAACATTCTGCCCGCAGGCATTTTCCCGGTCGTGCTCCTGTTTATCGAGATGCCACTGCGCGAAGTGGACGTGAATGTGCATCCCTCAAAGACTGAAGTTCGCTTCCGGCACCAAGCGCTGCTTCATGATTTTTTGCGCGACAGCGTGCGCAAGGCGTTGATGGACGCCCGTCCGCAAACCCCGTTTCCGGCGGCCCGGCACGCCCGGTCTGCAATGAGTGACAGCCCGTTTGACGCTCCACCCATAGCGGAGATCGCCTTCCCCGGAACCGCTCCAGGAGCTTCTTCCTGGTCCGAGGCTGCGTCCGTCTCAGGCGAACCTGCATCGGCGGATAGACCCTTCACCCTCTCCCCGCCAACTCCGGCTCCAGCCAATGCCACACTTCCTTTCCGGAGCGAGAATGCTCTAACAATTGCGGGCAGTCCCTCAACAACCGTTGCTCCGCCTCTTTCAGCATCGTCGAACGCCGTCGTTGCTGCCGTACTGCCGGCTCGCAGTTTGGCGGCGGCGGCCGGCGTGCTGGCTTCGGGCGAATCTGCCGAGCCTGTGTTGGTGGCTCAGTCCCAGTTCGGTATCGTTCCGCTTGGGCAGGTCGACAACAGTTTTATCGTGGCGGCAGATGGCGGCGCGCTTCTGCTCATCGATCAGCATGTAGCGCACGAGAGGATTCTTTTTGAGAAAGTGTTACGCCAGCGCGGCGAAGGAAAGGTGGAAAGCCAGCGGCTGCTCCTGCCGTTGATCATCGAAATCAACCCAAGGCAGCAGGTGATTCTGGAGAACATTACACCCGAACTCGCGGCTTGCGGCTTCGACGTCGAACCGTTCGGAAGGAAAACGGTCGCCATCAAGGCAGCCCCGGCCGGCCTGGCAACTGCTGACGTCCAGCAGTTGTTAGGTGAACTGTTGGAGGGATTGGAACGCGAGACGCAGGTCATCAGTCTCACGCGCTTACGCGAGAAAATCGCCGCGTCGGTCGCCTGCCACGCTGCTATCAAAGTCAACATGCATTTGGAACACTCGAAGATGGTTTGGCTCATTGATGAATTGCAAAAGACCCAGTACCCCATGAGCTGTCCCCACGGCCGCCCTATTGTGCTCCGCTACGAGAAGGACGAGATTCTGAAAGCGTTCAAGAGAATTTGAGTGGACTCGCTCGTTGGCTGCCAGTCCGGCTGGCATTCAATTCTCCAGGAGCTCAGACGCTCTCTGCGTCGCCTTGACAACGGCTTTGATCAGAGTCACCCGCAATTTGCCTTCTTCCAGCTCGAGGATGCCATCGATGGTGCAGCCTGCGGGCGTCGTTACGATGTCCTTCAGCAGCGCCGGGTGCTCACCCGTCTCCAGCACCATCTTTGCAGAGCCGAGAGTCATCTGCGCGGCCAGCTCGGTGGCCACCGACCGTGGAAGCCCCACTTTCACGCCCGCTTCCGCCAACGATTCGATGATGATGTACATGAAAGCCGGGCCGCTGGCGCTCAAACCGGTGACCGCGTCCATGTACTTCTCATCCAGAATCAGCGTGCGCCCCACCGAGTCGAACATCCGCTGCGCTTCCTTCAGCTGTTGCCCTTCGGCATAGACTCCTTTGCATAGAGCGGTCATTCCTGAACGCACCAGACAAGGCGTGTTGGGCATGGCGCGAATAACCGGAATCGGAGCGTTCAGGTTTCGCTCCAGGAAAGCTGTCGTCACCGAGGCTACCACTGAGATCACTACCTGGTCGGGCGTTAGTTCACCGCGAATCTCTTCCAGCAGCTCCTGCACCGCTTGCGGCTTAACGGCGAGCAAAATGATGGAGGCTCCTTTCACCGCTTTGCGATTATTCGTGGTGACCCCAATCCGGTACTTGACCCTCAGCGCATCGAGTCGTTCTGTGTGTTTCGCCGTTGCTATGACGCTGGCGCGCGCGATCACACCCACATCCAACATTCCTGAGATCAGCGTCTCGCCGAGCTTCCCGGCGCCGAGCACAGCGAGTTTCTTTCCCTTTGTTGTCACAGAGGCATCCTTTCAGAGTTTCCAAAAGAGTAGCTGCTGTAGCAGCGACTATAATATAGTTTCAGGGTTTCGGAGCGGTGCTCTGCGGCTGTATAGACTCAGCCGGCCGGTGCGCCCTGTCATTTCACCTCGGAAGGAAGGACCTTGATGGGCATTTTTGGAAACGCTGGGGGGTTAAGCGAAGCTTCAGTACTGGAAGCTCTCAAAGCCGTGAATGATCCTGACCTTAAGCAAGACGTTGTCACTTTGGGCTTTGTCAAGGATTTAAAGATCGCCGCAGGGAACGTGAGCTTCTCCCTCGAATTGACGACACCGGCCTGCCCCGTAAAAGACCAACTCAAAGCGGAAGCGGAAAGAGCCGTATCTTCCCTGCCTGGGGTTCAGGGCGTGGATGTCCAGATGACGTTTCGGGTGACTACGAAGCAGGCGCAGCAAGCCCGCACATTGATTCCGGACGTCCGCAACACCATAGCGATTGCCAGCGGTAAAGGCGGCGTCGGCAAGTCCACCGTTGCAGCCAATCTTGCCGTTGCGCTGACGAAGTTTGGCGCCAAGGTTGGCCTCATGGATGCCGACGTCTACGGCCCCAGCATTCCTATTCTGATGGGGGCTTCTGAGCCGCCACAAGTTACTCAGAACCGCATCATCCCGCCCGTGACCCAAGGCGTGAAGATGATTTCGATGGGCTATTTTCTGCCAAAGAACGAGGCAGTAATCTGGCGTGGCCCCATGTTGCACAAGATGATCCAGCAGTTTCTCGGCGAGGTGGAGTGGGGAGAGTTGGACTACCTCGTCATCGACCTGCCTCCGGGCACGGGCGATATTCAATTGAGCCTCTGTCAGACGATTCCGTTGACCGGCGCAGTCATTGTTTCAACGCCCCAGGATCTGGCGCTGGAAGTTGCTTCCAAAGCGATCGCGATGTTCAAAAAGCTCAATACCCCAATTCTCGGCATAGTCGAAAACATGAGCTATTACATTTGCTCGCACTGCGGAGAGCGGGACGAGATCTTTGGCCACGGAGGCGCGCGCCGGGCGAGCGCGCAGCTGGGCTATCGGTTTTTAGGGGAGATCCCGCTGAATCCGGCTATCCGAACCAGCAGTGATAGCGGCCACCCGGCGGTTCTGATGGGAGATACTCCTTACGGGAAAGCGTTCCTCGACATCGCCAGCGCCACTGCCGCTCAAGTCAGCATTGCGAACTTCAATGCACCACAAGCTCCAGTGATTGAGGGATGACGGAAGCGATCAGCGTTCAGCAGTTAAGGCGACTCAAATCGACAGGCTGCTCGTGGCGTCGCTCGGTGAAATCGAACCGCCAAGACCGCGAAGAAACCGTATAAGACCCGATCCGAATAGGAGCTGGCGTTGCCTCAAGATGGCGCGCGCGTTGTTTGCGGTTTTCCACAGTTTGGGGCCTCTTTTGGAGTCATCCAGATTCCCTTCTTCTCGCCCTTGGCGGTCTTGGCGGTTCGATTTCCTTTTGTCGGCTCCATTCTATCGATAGCTAGCCCTGGTGTTTTTAAGCCTTTCAGTTTGGATGCCCTGTGAACGTTGCCCCTGCTAACATCAAGCTGTCTGCACCAGGTGGTGTGCTTGTCAAATGGAGTGACGGGCACGAAGCCACTTATTCCTACGCCTATCTGCGCCAACGTTGTCCCTGCGCCACATGCCGTGACACGCCCCCGACGGTGAAAGTTACGCCCGACCCTTTTCCGATTCATGGCAAGGACGTCATCAAAGTCACTGGCGCCGCGCCAGTGGGCCACTATGCCATCCAATTCAACTTCAACGACAATCATGCGACCGGGATCTACTCGTATGCCTATTTGCGAGAGATTTGCCCCTGCGATTGCTGCCGAGCAGAATCGGATGAGTAGGAGTCCTGCATCGGGGTGCGCAAGATTCGCCCGAAACTCGTGCTCGTCGTCGAGAAAACAGAGTGCGACGACGTGGAATTCTCTTCAGAGGTCGTTGTCGTCGGGGCGACGCAACGCAGCGTGAAAGACGTTTCTGAAAATCAAACCGAGTGCAGCGTTCTATCCGGAAGTTGAGGATCCCGAGACAAAAAGCGCTACAGTTACAGTGTTCTCATCGGTTGTGGGGCCACAGCAACAACGCCTCACCCTTACCCATCATTGCCCTTTGTATCTAAAATTACCGTAGTCAGGATTCGCTCCGCCTCATCAAATCCCTGCCCAACACCTTTCACGCTGTGTGTGTCTGAGCCGTAGACAAACGGGATGCCTCGCTTCACCACCTCTGCCATGATCCAGGGTGCAGGGTAGATCTCGCGACAGTCTGGTTTGAACAGCCCGGCAGCATCCAGATCCAACTCCATTCCTCGTTCTTGGATCGCGTCCAGAATCTCCAAAACTTGCCCACGGAAGCGCTTCGGATTCCTGAGCGGGTGTTTCAATTGAAACTTGTGAACCAGGCTGAGATGACTCATCCGGCGCGGCTTGTAGGGTCCAAGATCAGCTTCAACAGCCTGCTTGACAGCAGTCCAATAAGCCTGATGAACCGCTTCCACGCTGCCGTAGGGATCAATCAGTCCATCCTGGAAGTCTTCGGCACTTAGATCAACGCATCGCCACCCGCTCTTGCCTTCGAGAAAATGAACCGAGAGGAGGGAATCGTCTAGGTGAATGCCGCAGGTGTTGAGCATGTTGCGGACATCCGATTCATAGCCCGGAATATAGTCCACCTCCAAACCCACGCGAATTTCGATGCGACCTGCGTAACGCTGTTTCAGTTCCTGGGCGTGTAGCAGATAAGGTTCCAGGTCTTCCCATCGCATTCCGCAGCTCTGGTCCGGAGTCGGATCGACGAAGTCTCGGGGCAAGGGTGGATGTTCGGTGAGACTGTAGGTCTCGAATCCCAGTTCAATGGCTCTCGCAATGAATTGCTCCGTAGCTTCATGGGATCCGTGCGGGCAGAACTCCGTATGCGTGTGGCCATCGCGGCGGGGAAGAGTGGGGATAACTGACATCGGGCTTCGTGTTCAAGAGATCAGAGGGGGCACCAACATGATAAGCGACAAAATACCTTTCCTGGTCCGGTAGCCACGACTGACGCGCTTTCAACGTCAATCGTGGGCTTTCGAGCGGTGGGTTGACCTAACCTGCGAAAAGCCCACGATTAGCGCAGCCTGCGCGCTATTCGTGGCTACCAAGGCTTCCAAGGCGACGCGGCAATCACTGGCCGACTTCCCGCGCAGGACCGAACGCAATCTGCGGGCATCCGCCTACCGGGCTCGGGAAAACAGCTACTTCAGCGCCGTAGGTTTGCTGGATCAGTTCTGCCGTAATCACTTCTGCGGGCTTGCCCGTGCGCACAATCTGTCCTCGATGAAGGAGCACAATCGTTTCGCAAAAGGCTGCCGCGGCCGAAAGATCGTGGAGCACCACGATGACGGTCATGTGATGCTGGCGGTTCAACGTTCGCAAGAGATTGAAGATCGCGATCTGGTGGTTGATATCGAGGTGCGCGTTGGGTTCGTCGAGCATGAGAATGGAGGGTTGTTGAGCGATGGCTCGAGCGATCAGCACGCGCTGTTTTTCTCCGCTGGAGAGCTGCGAGATGGAGCGGTTGCGAAAATCAAGCACGCAGGTTCTCTCCATGGCTTCATCGACAATCTTCCAATCCTGTTCGCTCATTCTCTCCAGCCGGCTGAGATGCGGAAAACGTCCCATGGCAACGACGTCCGCCACCGAGAAGGGAAACTCGAAGTGTTGCTCGGATGAAATGACGGCCAGTTTCTGGGCCAAGTCCCGTGCACTGAAACTCGCCAGCGGCCGGCCATCCAACAAGACGGCGCCCTGTTGAGGCCTAAGCGCTTTGCTCATCACGCGCAACAAGGTTGTCTTGCCGCTACCGTTGGGTCCAATGAGCGCCAGAAGTGACTGGTGTGGAATTTCGAGAGTGATGTCCTGCAGTACAGGTTGAGTGCGATAAGAAAAGCAGAGCCGCTGGAGAGAAATTGCAGGGGGCATAGATTTCGTTATCTCTCACGCAGTGAGTGCGAAGGCCAGGGCCAGAGCTTTGTCCCCCTTGGCAAGGGGGACTACAAGGGGGATACTACGAACAGGAAGACCCCCTGCCGCAGAAGACGCGGCGTCCCCCTTGTCAAGGGGGACAAAGGAGTCTCGACTGGCCCCGCAAACGCGACCAAGGTTGCCCTCCAGGCAGCGTCTGACTCAAAACTCCCCCGCATCCTTCCGGCGTTTTAGCAGGTAGAGGAAGTACGGGGCACCGAGCAAAGCCGTCAAAGCTCCTACCGGAATCTCCAGAGGCGGGATCAAGGTCCTGGCTGCCGCATCAGTCAACAGGAGAATGGACGCTCCGCCCAGGGCCGACGCCGGTATCAGATACCGATGATCCGGCCCGACGATCAGCCGCATCATGTGGGGAACGACCAATCCAACAAACCCGATCATTCCAGCTACCGCCACCGCTGCGGCAGCCATTGACGAAGCGGCCACAAAGAGAATTTTTTTCATCGCCTCCACTTCAATCCCCAGATGAAACGCGGTTTCTTCTCCTTGAGTCAACGCATTTAGTTCTCGTGAGAGCACCCAAACCACCGCAAGCCCGACGGCGATGATAGTTCCGGAAATGCCGATCAGCCAATGGTCTCCGCTAGTCAACGTCCCCAACAGATAGAACAGAATGGTGAACGACTCGCGAAAGAAAATAGAGAAAAACACGAAGACCAGGGCGTTGAGAAACAAACTGACGATGACACCGCTCAGGACCATGGTTTGAATGGGCGCTCGTCCATCGGTTTGGGCAATGCGGTAAACAAACACGATGGAAGCAAAGGCGGCTCCGAGCGCCATGAAATAAAGCCCGTAGTAGCTGTGCCAACCGAGCAAATTCGCCATAATGACCCCGACGGTGGCCGCGCTGGAGGTTCCCAGAATGAACGGATCAGCCAGTGGATTTCGCAAGACCCCTTGAAATGTCGCACCAGAGGCTGCCAACCCACTTCCGACAAATAAGCCAAGCAGGACCCGTGGCAGACGAACATTGAAGAGAATGTTCCTGTCGGGCCAACCCACTGGACCGAGGAACAAGGCCAAAGCGGCTACCACAGCAGTTGCTAAGGAGAGAAGAACCAAGCTTTGGGTTGCAGACGGCAGCGGCTGCGAAGAGGCTTTTGCCATGGGTCAATGATCAGCGTTCATTTGCCATTGGACGGTTCGCTTGTTTCGGAACACTCTGGAGAACATCCAACTGTGCGTTCGCCTCCTCACCCCATGAAGGCTTCTAAAGCCTTCATCCTCTCCTGCGTTGGGGCGAGGAGAACCGAATTGCTTGAGGTTTTTCGACGCACGAAGACTATCGTCACTATAGTCTGTGGTGCTCAATAATTCCTCACCGCTTCATCTTTTGTCTGCAGTTCCAACAGGCGGCTCTGAAGTTGTTCCATTCCGTCCACGAGGCGGTGATTCCCATGCGACAACATATTGCGCCCGACATCTCCAATCACCCAACCCTTTTGAATGGCGCTGATCTTCTGCCAGCCCGGCCGACGGTGAAATTCTTTCGGATTGGAATCGAACGTCAGAATGACGTCCGGATTGCGTTCGATAATCGTCTCTTTCGAAGCCTGCAGTGCCGGCTTGTCCACATCACTGAAGATGTTTCGGGCGCCACAAATCTCAATGGCCTCTGAAGTGTAGCTCGCCCTGCCGACCGTCCATGAGGGAAGGTCAATTTCGATATAGATGGAGGGATGCAACTTCATTTTATCGGCACGGGCCCGGATGACCTGAATCCTCCGCTTCATGCCTTCAACAGTTGCAATCGCCTGACTCTCCTTGCCGAGACCTTCTCCAACCTGAAGTATCGCGTGGTAGATCTCTTCAACGGAGCGAGGGCTCCTGACTTCTCTGACTCTAAGCCCCGAGCCGCGCAGCCGGGAAACGATCTTGCTGGAGCTCCAGGTTTCCGCAAAGACGACATCGGGTTTAAGCCCCACGATCTTCTCGAAGTTGGGGTTCACAAAGTCGCCGATCTTCTCTTTGGCCTTCGCTTCTTCGGGGTAGACGCAGTAAGTAGTCACCGCCACCAAATCCCTGCCTGCGCCGAGTTCAAATAGGATTTCCGTCAGCGTTGGCGAGAGCGAAATGAAGCGCTGACTCCCTTTGTTTGGTGCCTTGAGCGTCCGGCTAAGACGATATTGCTGGTAGCCCAACAGAACGAGCAAAAGCAATAGGCAGCCAACGACGAACTTTCGCATTTGTCAGCACCTCAAAAGAAATGCAAACTGCCAAGCTGGGAAGAACACCAAGAACAGGCAAAACACAGAGACACAGAGGCACGGAGAGCAACCGGTGAAAAAGACTGCCAGGCCAGACTGCCTTCCAAAGCAGTAAGACGTTCCTCTTTTGCTCTGGTGCTTGGCGTTAGTCCGTAGCCGCCGACATGAGGAGGCGGACGGTGCCCGAAGTTTCAGGTATCCGCCTCCTTACGTCGGCGGCGACATTTACTCAATCCAGTCTTGCTTTCCGGTTTTCCCGCGCCACCGGTCGTGGTCCATGGCCGCTGACGTGAGGAGGAAAGTACCAGGCGCATCCTCACCGTTCGTCTCCAGTCTAGTCCTCTCCGCGTCTCTCTGCGTCTCGGCGGTTTGCCTTACTTCGATAGCCCTGGACTATTCCTTGCTAGAACTCAAATTGAACGCCGCCGACCGCTGTTGCACCGGGCGTTCGATACCCGCTCTCGTAGTAGTTCCGGCCAAACAAATTCTCAACTTTGCCGAAAAATCGAACGGCTCGGTTCTCCGACAGTGGCAACCGGTAGCTGGCGCCCAGGTCCGCTTTGCCAAGACCAGCGAACTCGAAGGCCCGGCTGGCAAAGGTGTTGGAATCGAACAATGGCGCTAGGTAAGAACTCGAGGCGATCAGATCAAAGTTGACGAACACGCGCTGCCCAAGGCGCTGGGTCGCGACCAGAGAGAACTGATGATCTGGAATCGCAAATGAACGGAGGATACCCGGCACCAACGGTCGCCGTTGATCGGCGTTTGTGTATGTGTAGCTGCCGGACAGATCGAGCGAACGCGAGGGTGATGCCTCCACGCTGAACTCGAAACCGCGAGCCACGCCTCCGTTCGTGTTTCGATAACCGCCGAACCGTCCAAATGGGTCAGTCGTCGGGCTGATCGCTCCGGAAAAGTCGAACACGATCACCTCTTGCAGCCGCGTATAGAACCAGGTGCTGGACAATCGTAGACGATTGTTGAGCAGAGACTGATCGATCCCAGCATCAAAAGCGATCGAACGATCAGGGCGCAGCCGGGGATCGCCGTAGGTGGAATAGCCAAAGCTGCCAAAGAACGTGCCAAAGCGTTCGTAGAGTGACGGAGCCCGATAGCCGTTTCCAATGTGCGCCCGCAGTTTGGTCCCTGAACTCCGGAAGGAATAAGCGATGGATCCGTCTCCCGTATAGGCATCGGGCGGCGCTGCAAACGGAGTTTCCTGATAGGGCGCAAAGGGCAGAGGTTCGAGTGCCGGCTGGTTCAGCGAGAAGAGCTGCGTGCGAAACGCCGCCGAAAGAAACAGTCGTCCGTCCAGCAGCCTGAGCTGGTCTTGAACGAAAAAGCTCTGGCTGCGCTGGGTGACATCCACACTGGAGTTGTCGGCAGGCCTGACCTGGAAGGATCGATTCAGATACGATTCACTCTCGAACTCATAGCCTGCCGTGACCAGCTGAGACCGCCCCAGGCGAATATCTGCGCGGGCATTCACGGTGTGGAGCCGGCCATCGTAGTCGGTGCGGGTGTTCCCGAGCGGCTCGAACGAAATGCCGCCCGGGCCATCGCGAAAGGCGCGGTCCGTTGCCAACCCCTGGTAGTTGACTGAATAACCGAAAACATCGTTGAGACGTTGTGCGAGGGTCACCATACCTGAGAAAAATCGCGCCTCGCGCCGGAAGTCTGGGTCATTGGCCGACGGGATGAAGGTGGCACCGTTAAGATTGAGCTGCGAGGCTGGCACCCCGGCTTCGTATCGCTTCAATTCCGACAAACTAAGCGGAATGGCTTGAACCACACCCTTGGGAGGCAGAAGTCCAACCGCTCCGGGGCTTTCGTTGGTCTGCGAGAAGCTATCCGCCGCATAGATCCTCGCTGAGAGTGAGGCCGAGGGAGACAACTGAAAGCGAATACGGCCCTGCCCGCTGGTGTTGCGCGCCGCATCGCTGCCATCGACGCCGTTCGCGACGTTTAGGTGCGCGACACCAAGGCTGTATGCAATGCGATCTTCACGCAGGCCGCCTGCAACCTGGGCGCGTCCCCGGAAGAGGCCGAGTGAACCGCCTTCAGTCAACAGGCTGCCGCGCGTCCGCCCGCCACCTTCATCGGTGAGGACGTTCACAACGCCTCCGATAGCGTTCGTGCCGTAGAGCGAGGAGCCCGATCCCCGCAACACTTCAAGCCTATCGACATTTGTGACGATCAGATCACCAAGCAGTCCAGACCCGTCGCCTTGGGGTGCGGCCACATCGCGGAGCCGTTGACCGTCGATGAGAATGGCTGTGTCCTCATTTCGGAGGCCGCGCGTTTTGAGAGACGTGAGCGCCCCGGGGCCGCCGAGTTGCTGATAGCGCAAACCCGCGACCGTTCGCAGCGCTTCGGCAATCGAGAACTCGTCGCGTGCCTGAATCTCCTGCCAGCCGACCGTGCTGATGGCTTTGGAGGTCTCCTCTCCAGTCTGGGCGCTGCCTGCCGCTGTAACAACGATCTCCTGGGCAACGCCAGCCAGCTTGAGAGGGATGTCTAAAACCAAAGCGCGGCCCGACTCCGACTGAAAAGATTGCGCCGCCGTTCGGGCAAAGCCCTCGGCCTCAGCTTCGACGAGATATTCGCCTGGACTGAGCCGGTGAAACCGATACCGCCCCTGGGAATCGGACGTGGCATTCAGTTGTACCCCATTCTCGCGAACATAGAGTTTGACCTGGGCATTCGGCACGCCGCCTCCTTGCGGGTCGAGAACGGTTCCCGTTAGGCTTTGGGCGCGCACAACGCTGCAAAAGCACACTACGGCCACGACGGTGATGATGAGTTGATGCATTGAATGCCTCCTGGAACGTCTCCAAGTGGCGTCAGGCGGGTACAGCAGCGGGGAGGAAAACCCTGCGGATGTCTCGACCTTTTGACGCGAAGGTTGACGGATGATCTACCGGGGCAGGTTTCCTGACTTGCGGGTCAGCGCCGCTTTCAAAGCCTTCCCCTCAAGAAACGAGAGTGACCGACGGCCCATGCCGTCCAGGTGAAAGCAACTCGCCGCTTACAGTGACGCGATCGTGTGGGATTTGCACCCACTTCCCTTTTCCTTTTATGCACCCCGGCAGGGTGCTGACAAGCACGGAAATGCTAACGAACCCGGCAGAAGCGAGTCAAGCGCTATCTGAGAAGTCCGAACGCCGAGGTGGCGCTAGGATGGTCCAGGCGTGGATGGAGGCCGGGAAACTTCAGGAAACTTCGGACTAACGATAGCTGTCATAGCTGACGATGACATACCAAAGAAAGCCGCGATTCGGCGGTCCTGGCGCGGCTCAGCGCCAACAGAGATTAAGGCCATGCACCCAACCGAGCTTAAACCCAAAGGCTTCTCATTGATCGAACTACTCGTCGTCGTGGCAGTGGTGTTGATTCTGGCGGCCATTGCAGTCCCAAACCTCCTGCGAGCCCGGCGGGCCGCGAATGAGGCCTCTTCCGTTGCTTCACTAAGGGCGATTGCAAGCGGTCAGATGGTCTACCGGCATACTCAAGGCGCCTACACTACGCTGGCCAGCCTGGGATCTGAAAGCGTGATCGATAGCGTGCTGGCGTCCGGGGGCAAGAGCGGTTACGTCTTCGAGTCTGACCCTGGAACGGACCCTACCCTGGAATTCACTGCCGATGCTCAACCGGCAGTTCCATCGGGCATTGGCGCTAGCGGCACCCGCTTCTATTTGTCAGCCAGGACCAAGTTATCCGCTTCAATGTAGGCGCCCCGGCCGATTCGACTTCCAGCCCGCTTCGCTAGTTTCACACCACCTCACCGAAGACCTCTGCGTCATACATCTGCAGCTCAAGCAGGTCTGCTTGCCGGTATGCAAACTAGACGCTGCGCACCGCAAAAGAACTCGGTCTGCGTTACACTGGTCTGCGATGTCTCAGAGACGCAAGGTTTCCAACAATAATGGTCACTGTGCAACCGATGAGCGTGTGCCAGGTAAAATCGATGCGCGTGCGAGTCAAGACCAGAATCATCGCGATCAGGCCGGCAACAAGACCAACGGCCGCATCGCGCTGATCGGTTCGTCGGAACAAAAGCCCTAGAAAGAACGTTCCCAGCAGCCCGCCGTAGGTGAAAGAAGCGATCTTCAATCCCAGCTCCACGACCGGGTTGCGCGTGTCCCTGAAGAGCATCGCCCCGCCAATCAGCAGAACCCCCCAGAGCAAGGTAAACAACTTCGACCAGACCACTTCCTGCTTCTCGCTCAGTGCCCGGCCTCGGGGAGTCCGCTTGAAGAGATCCAGGTAAGTCGAAGATGCTAGGGAGCTGATCGACGAGGACAACGTTCCCATCGCCGAAGCCAGCACGCCGGCCACAACCAAGCCCGCGACCCCGGAGGGGAGATTCTCTACGATGAACTTCGGAAAGATCTCGTCTGAGGACTTCAGCCCCAATTGCTGGAAGGAAACGCCACCATAAAAAGCAAACAGACAGAGGCCCAGCACCAGGAAGAATGCAAACTGGAGGACGATGAAGGCCGCGTCCAGCATGAGCGCCCGCTGGCTGTCCCAGCGCTTTTTGCAGCCCAGCAGCCGTTGGACCAGCAGCTGATCCGTTCCATGCGAGGCCATCGTTAGAAACGTGCCACCAAGCATCCCGCCCGCCAGCGTGTAGGGTGCTGTCAGAAACGTTAGAAAATTACCTCCCCAGTTGGGATTGATGACCTGGAACTTGTTCGCTCCACCCTGTGTGGCATAGCGCACGACGTCGGCCCATCCATTCGGCAGGTGACCCAGGATCAGAATCATCGAAGCAACCGCGCCGCCCAGATAGATGAACATCTGCACGACATCCATCGCGACTACCGCCTTCAATCCGCCCAAGTAGGTGTAGATGAGCGTGAAGACACCAATCAGCAGGATGCAGGGGACGTAGTCGAGCCCGGTGATGAGATGCACCGGGATGGCGGTTGCAAACAGCCTGACTCCCGAAGCCAGAACGCGCGTGACGATGAACACTGACGACGTGAATTGGCGCAACGGCATCCCGAAGCGCTTGCCAATAAAATCGTACGCCGTCTCGAGATCGCCTGCGTAGTAAGCAGGAATGAAAAGGACGCTCACCAGCAAGCGGCCGATGAAGTAGCCGATGGCCAATTGCAGGAAATGCAGGTTGCTGGTGTAAGCAAGGCCCGGAATGCTGATGAAGGTGAGCGTGCTGGTTTCGCTGGCGACAATGGAAAATCCTACCGCCCACCAGGACATTTCTTTTCCACCCAGAAAATAGTCGCGCGAGGATTGCTGCTTGCCGGCAATGCGGATGCCGGCGAGTGTGACCCCGACGAGGTACACGCCAACGATGACGTAGTCAAGGACAGTGAAGCCCATGAGTTGTCAGGACCGGGCGATGATTGCCATGACTCAATACCCAGGCACGAATGACGAATCAATGACCGTTCGTCATTCGCACTTCGTCATTCATTCAAATCCCCTTCTCTCCTCGAACCAGGTCTTCATAGCTTTCGCGTTTGCGAACAATCTGGTAGCCCTGCGAATCCACCAACACTTCAGCCGCTCGCGGACGTGAGTTGTAGTTTGACGCCAGCGTGAACCCATAGGCGCCCGTGTCCTTCACCGCTAGAATCTCGCCGCGCTGCACCTGAGGCAGGGAGCGCTCACGGGCGAGATAGTCGGTAGTCTCGCAAACGGGGCCGACAATGTCAGCGACGAAGCTCTCGCGTTCGATCGTTTCAACTGGGACGATGTCATGATAAGCACCGTATAGTCCGGGCCGGATCAGATCGTTCATGCCGGCATCCACCACGACAAACTGGCGCCCCTGGCTCTGTTTTAGATAGAGAACCTCGGTCAGCAGGACCGCTGCGTTCGCCGCAAGAACCCGCCCCGGTTCCAGAATGAGAGTCTCCGAACGGCCCGCCAGCAGCTCGCTGAGCGCAGCAGCATACTCGGCAACCGTGGGAGGAGACTCGTCGTGATAGCGAATGCCCAGACCGCCGCCCAGGTCGACGTATTGCAGCCGAATGCCTGACGCAGTCAACTGGTCCACCAGCTTCAGCACGCGCTGAGTCGCTTCAAGAAATGGTCTGAGGCTCGTGACCTGAGAGCCGATGTGGCAACTGATGCCCACAGGCTCCAGCTGGCTTAGCGAGGCCGTCATTTGGTATAGCGCCAGCGCCTCATCCAGGCTGATGCCGAATTTGTGTTGCTGGAGACCTGTTGAAATGTGCGGATGGGTTTCGGGGTCGATATCCGGATTCACCCGAAATGAGATGCGGGCCTTGAGGTTGAGAACTTTGCAACGGGCTTCGATGGCGTCCAGTTCGGCCTTGGATTCGACATTAAACAGGAGAATGCTGCTGTTCAGAGCGTAGTCAATTTCAGCGTTCTTCTTACCTACACCTGAAAACACCACCTTCTGCGGGTCGACTCCCACCTGGCGCACTCGAAACAATTCCCCGCCGGAGACGATGTCATAACCGGCGCCGAGGTCGCGGAACAGCGTTAGCAGGCTGAGATTCGAATTGGCTTTGACGGCAAAACAGATCAGGTGGGGAACGCCAGCAAACGCACTGTCGAACTGTTTGAAGTTCTCAACGAGCGCCTTTCGGCTGTAAACATACAGGGGTGTCCCGACTTCTTTGGCAAGCTGCTTCAGAGAACAGCCCTCGCAGTGCAGGATCCCCTTTTGGCTTTCGAAAGCCTCCGCCATCAGGCGCCTCGCCTGGCCATTTGGGCGAAGGCCTTTCTGGCCGCGACCAGAGTGGCATCCACATCGGCGCCGGTGTGCGCGGTGGAGAGGAACCCAGCTTCAAACTGGCTGGGCGCGAGGTACACTCCGTTTTCGAGCATGCCCCGGAAGTACGCCGCAAAGGTTTCCGTATTCGATGTCTTTGCCGTTGGCCAATCAACCACAGTTTGGTTCGTGAAAAAGAGTGTGAACATTGAACCCACGCGGTTTCCGGTCGCTGCGATACCGGCTTGCTGCGCTGCTTGGAGCAGGCCTTCATTCAAGAGGCGCGATTTTTGTTCGAGCGCGTCATAGGTGCCCGGCCGCTTGATGATCTTGAGGGTCGTGATACCAGCGGTGACCGCCAGCGGATTTCCAGAGAGCGTGCCGGCCTGATAGACTGGGCCGACGGGTGCGATGTGGTCCATGATATCTCGCCTGCCACCGTAGGCGCCCACGGGCAATCCACCCCCAATCACTTTGCCCAGCGTCGTGAGGTCGGGCCACGCACCGTAACGCTCCTGAGCGCCGCCATAAGCAACGCGAAAGCCGGTCATGACTTCATCGAAGATGAGCAGCGCGCCATGAGCTGTCGTCACCTTGCGCAATCCTTCCAAGAATCCGGCGTGAGGAGGCACGCAACCCATGTTTCCGACCACGGGTTCCAGAATCACGGCGGCGATCTGCTCTCCATATTGCGCAAACATGGATTCCACACTGGCAAGATCGTTGAATGGGCAGGTGAGCGTCAGCTTTGCCAGATCGGAAGGCACGCCCGGACTATCGGGCAGCCCGAGTGTGGCAACGCCGGAGCCAGCCTTTACGAGGAGACTGTCGCCGTGGCCGTGGTAGCAGCCTTCAAACTTCAGGATCATCGAACGGCCAGTAAAGCCTCGGGCCAGCCGCAGCGCGGCCATGGTGCTTTCGGTTCCGGAGTTGGTCAGACGGACTTTCTCGATCGAGGGGAAGGCTTCGCAGATCAACTCTGCCAACTCAGTCTCGCGTTCTGTTGGCGCACCATAACTCGTGCCTGTTTCCAGCACCTTCGCCAGGGCCTCCATCACTTCAGGATGGCAATGTCCTAGAATCAGCGGTCCCCAGGAACCAACGTAGTCGATGTACTCATTCCCGTCGACATCGAACAAATGCGACCCGGCACCCTTGGCGATGAACAATGGATTCCCGCCAACGGCCTTGAACGCCCGCACCGGCGAGTTCACACCGCCTGGAATGATTTCCTTGGCTCTTTCAAACAGTCGTTTGGATTTCTCGTACAAACCAACCTCCAATTAAACAACCCGCGAAAGACAAAGAAAGAGACAACCGCCAAGACGCCAAGAACGCCAAGACAAATTTCAGGCATTCGCGAGTAGTTGTGGACTTTCTGCAACGTCGGCAGCCTATCTTGAAGACCCTTTCAGACACTTTGCCGTTGGGCTGGCCAGTCCCTCTTGGCGTCCTTGGCGCCTTGGCGGTTGTCTCTTTCTCCTCGCGTCTTGGCGGTTAAGCTGCTTCTTTCATCCCACCAGCTTCGCGGCATCCTTGGCGAAATAGGTAATGATCATGTCTGCCCCGGCCCGCTTGATGCAGGTCAGCGATTCGAGAATCGTGCGTTCCCGATCCAGCCAGCCGTTCCGGTGCGCAGCAACCAAGGCCGAGTACTCGCCACTCACCTGATACGCCGCCACCGGCAGATCAAACTCGGTCTTCACCCTGTAGATCACGTCCAGGTAGGGCATGGCGGGCTTCACCATCACGATGTCGGCGCCTTCCTCAATGTCGAGCGCGACTTCGCGAATGGCTTCGCGCTGATTGGCCGGATCCATTTGATACGAGCGGCGATCGCCGAACTTGGGCGCTGAATCAGCCGCTTCCCGGAAGGGTCCGTAAAACCCGGAGGCATACTTCGCGGCATAGGAGAGGATGGGGATGCTCTCGAAATGCTGCTCGTCCAAAGCCTCGCGAATCGCCCGAACGCGGCCATCCATCATGTCGGAGGGCGCGATGATGTCTGCCCCTGCCTTGGCCTGAGCCAGAGCAGCTTTCGCCAGCAAGCGCAGCGTTTCGTCATTGGCCACATCACCATCGCGAAGCTGGCCGCAATGGCCGTGCGAGGTATATTCGCAGAGACAGAGGTCGGTGATGACGAGCAGGTCTGGCACAGCCGGCTTAATGGCACGAACGGCCTGCTGCACGATGCCATCTTCCGCGTAAGCGTCGCTGCCCACTTCGTCTTTGGCCGGAGGCAACCCGAAAAGCAAAACAGCGGGAATGCCGAGTGCCCTTACGGAACGGCACTCCTCGACAAGAATATCAATCGAGAGATTGAAAACCCCTGGCATGGAGCCAATCTCTTTTCGAACACCACTTCCCGGGCAAACGAAGAAAGGATAGATGAAGTCGCTTGGTGAGAGACGCGTCTCACGAACCATCGAGCGAATGGCTTCATTCCGACGCAGCCGGCGGGGACGGTAGTATGGATTCTCCATGCGAAGACCTCCTGCGCTGCTTCAGCGCAGCCGATTATGGGCGAGGGTGGAGCATTTTTCAAGGAAATGGCTCGGGCAGGCCGTCGGCTAACACCGGGTACAGAGGATCTGTGAAGAATTGCCGGAGCCTGCGGTTGCGTGGAATTCCCCCTTAGAAAAGGGGGCAGCGCCAAAAGGCGCGGGGGTTGTCTGGCGAGTCCGGAAAGCCAAGGGAAGAGGGTGGCGCCATTCGAGATACGATGCGCTGAGGTGAGGCTTTGCCCAATTCGCAAGACAACCCCCGGGCGGCTGCTCGACCCCTGTCGCTGCGCCGCCTCCCCCTTTGACTAAGGGGGAAGTCTTTCACAGCCCCAGGCGCACCCATGTGTGCGCCCGTGGGGCAGGCTGGACGAATCGAGTTTTGTGCAGACAACCCGGGCGGACACGCGGGTCCGCCCCTACCCATGCGGACCGACGCCGCGCACGGACAGGCTACTGCAACGACGTGCGAGGCTGTATGGTTTTGGATTCAGCAAAGAAAGTGTCGATGACTTTGCGGGCCGCCGGCAGGTCGGTGCAGCGGTTCACCCGCGTGGACAGGTAATGACCGAAGAACAGCCATTTGTGGCCCCAGGCAAGAAACAACCTGAGCCGAGGAAGTTGTTGCTCTGCCAGGAAACGCTGTTCCAATTCATCACAAAAGTGGTTTAGCGCCCGGCAATATTCGCGCCCTTCTTCTGCCGGGGTTCGTGGGGCTCGCTCACCCTCGCGCCCCGCGGGCGGAGGCAGTCCCAAAGATTCGCCCACCTGCCAGAAAATCCACGGACGCGCGGTGGACGCGCGGGCCACCATGACGCCGTCGCATCCTGTCGCATCCTGCATCCGCAATACGTCTTCGCTTTCCTGGATGTCTCCATTGCCGACGACCGGAATGCGTACCGCTTCTCGGACACGGGCGATGTAGCTCCATTTCGCACTTCCTTTGCGGTGGTGAGCCTGAATCCTGGGGTGCAGCGTGATCCAATCCGCCCCAGCCTCTTGCAGCATCCGAGCAAAGTCCACCAGGTATTCGGGATCGTCCGTCAGCCCGGTTCGCATCTTCACGGAGAGCGGAAGTGCTGTGAGCCGGCGCGTCTGGCGAACAACTTTCTCGGCATAGCCGATGTCGCCCATCAAGGCCACGCCCCAGTTGTGCTTCAACACCTTGCTGACAGGGCAGCCCATGTTAATGTCGATGCCCGCCGGGCGAATCGCCTGCAACTTTTCCAAAGACTTCTCAATCAGCCCCTCGTCATTGCCCAGAAGCTGGGGAATGAGATCCTCTTCGCCGGGTGCAACCTGGGTTTGCGGGGTATGGCCGACATCTTCATCGGGGAGGAGTCGGGTGGAGAGCATTTCGGTGAAGAGCAACGCGCTGACACCGGCCGGCAGATAGGACCGAACGACCTGACGAAAAGCAACATGAGACAAGCCCGCCATCGGGGCAAACACGATGGGGAAGTCAACATGCTTTCCATTGCCAAAGGTGAGCTGAGCCAGCCGGCTCGATCGGAAGTGTGAAGTACGAAGTGCCAAGTGCGAGGGCAAAGAAGTGCGAAAGGAAGCTTCGGAGTGCGCATCGGACAGGTGCTCTTGAGTTTGTATCTCAGCATTCATGCGGCCGACATTCCTCCGACTCTGCCATTCTTGTTCTTCACATTCGACCTTCGCCGTACCTCGCACTTCACTCGACTTTCGGCATGTCCAGGCTGGCAATAGCTTTCAAGGCAACGGGATTGTCCGGATCCAGATCGAGAGCTTTCACATATTCCTCCAAAGCCCGCCCCTGATCACCTTTGGCGCGATAAACATGGCCGAGGTTCAAATAGGGGAAATGTCTCGGCTCATAGCGCTTCGCCTGCTTGGCACTCTCCAGCCAGGGAATCGCTTCGTCCAGCAAGCCGAGCTGCATCATGTAAACACCTATGTCGTTGTAGGGGTTGCCGAACTCCGGGTCGACTCGAATGGCCTTCCGGCAGTCTTCCACAGCCTGCTCCAGCATGCCCAGGAACGAAACCGCCCATCCTCGGTAGGTATACCCTTCAGCCGTTGGACAAGAAAGCAGGCTCTGGTTGAAACAGTCCACGGCTGATTGAATGCGTCCTTCCAGCAGCTCCTGCATGCCTTCCTGCCAGAGTTCGCGAGCCCGTTCTTCGTCACGAAGGGTTGGATCGGTTGTCATGGTCTTGCTCCACCTTGACGTTGGCCCTGTAGCCGCCGACGTAAGGAGGCGGAGTTCAGGGAGTCCGCCACCTTGACGTCGGCGGCTACTCTTGTCACTTCTTTCCGAAGATAGGCGGCCCTTCCGGAACAGCGGCGCCGTCTTTGCGCGGATCAGAACCCGCATAGTTCACGCCCTTGGCGTCGCGCATCACCGCCTGGCCTCCTCCCACTGCCCCTGCGTATGGCGGAAGCGCCTCCACCTCGTGCCCGAGCAGCGTGAGCTCCTTACGAATCGACTCGGGGATGCGGCTCTCGAGCGTCACATCACATCCTTCAAAAGTCTGTTTCGTGAATCGGGGTGTCTCCAGAGCGGCTTGCACATTCATGCCGAAATCGACAACTTTCGACACGAACTGAGCGTGTGCCTGAGCCTGGTTCCAACCTCCCATGATTCCGAAACCGATGCGCACGCCATCTTTCTCCATAAAGGCTGGAATGATCGTGTGCAGCGGCCGTTTGCGGGGTTCAAGGCCGTTGGGATGGCCGCGCTCGAGGGTGAACAGGGAACCACGGTTCTGCAGCATGAACCCGGTCTTAGGCGGCACCAGACCTGAGCCAAAGCCTGAGTAATTGCTCTGAATGAGTGACACGATGTTTCCGTCTTTGTCGATCGCCGACATGTAAATGGTGTCGCCGCCATAAAGCTTCGTCATCATCTTCAATTCGGAGGGAGCTACTTGACAGCTCGCTTTGTCTGGTTGAATCAATTTAGCGCGCTCCTCCGCCAAGGCCTTGGAGAGCATCTGCTTAACGGGGATCTTCGAGAACTTCGGATCACCCACGTAGCGCAGCATGTCCGCGTAGGCCAGCTTCTTTGCCTCAATCATCACATGGAGCGCTTTGGCGCTGTTGTGGCCGTACTCCTGCAAAGGAAAGCGTTCCATCAAGTTCAACATTGTCAGCGCAGCGATGCCCTGGCCGTTCGGTGGAAGCTCGTAGACGTTCCAGCCACGGTAGGTTGTCATGATGGGTTCCACCCACTCAGGCTGGAACTCAGACAGGTCCGAATGGGCGTGGGTGCCGCCGGTTTCTTTCGAGATGGCCACGATGGCATCCGCCACACTGCCTTTGTAGAAACCGTCACGGCCCTTTGCAGCGATCAAGCGAAAGGAGCTCGCCAGATCCGGGTTGCGAAAGATGTCTCCCGTCTTCGGTCCCTTGCCGCCCGGCAGATAAGTAGCTTTGGAATTGGGATGGGCGCTGAGAAACTCCACGGCTCGGGCGCCACCCCAGCCGCTGGCAATGATCTCCGTCACCGGAAATCCTTTCTCAGCATAGTAGGTGGCCGCAGCGACGAGCTTGGAAAATGGCATCGTTCCAAAGCGCTTTCTCAGTTCGTCCCAACCCGCGACGCAGCCTGGCACAGTGGCCGAGTAGATGCCGAGATGCGGCATTTTGTCGATTCCCTTGGCCTGGAGAAAATCGATAGTCAAGCCGGAGGGTGCCCAACCGCTGGCATTCAGCCCATGCAACTTGCCGGTCTTGGCTTCATAAACAATGGCGAAAAGATCGCCTCCGATCCCGTTGCTGGTGGGCTCTACCAATCCCAGAACCGCGTTTGCTGCGATGGCTGCATCGACAGCGTTGCCTCCTGCCTCGAGCATTTGCGCGCCCGCCTCAGAGGCCAGCGTCTGACTCGTGGCTACAATGCCGAACTGGCTGATAACCATCGAGCGGGCCTGATCGCGAACTCTCTCTGGAGTCTGGGCGTAGAGTGTCATGGCGAACAGCGGAATCAAGAGGAAGAAGAGCTTCATGGAAAACCTCCTGAATTAACGGCGCTGCGGAAATCTTCTAGAGCTTGCGAATGATCAAGAACACTCACTGTGCCGGGCTGGCCCCCTCACCCCTGGTCTCTCTCCCGCGTCGGGCGAGGTGAACCGAAGTCTATGTCGTCTTTCGGTGCCCAAGGAGCATGATAACGCCCAAGCTCAGCCGCCGTTTTGCCACACCGAAGCGAAAGGCAAAACGGTCGGCTGGAGCGCGTTGGGCCTGCACCTCACGACGTTTTCCAGATGGACTCCCACATGCCGCGCGTGTTCTTTTCCAAAGTGGCGCCACACTGACGAGCTGCCTCTTTGGCTTCAACCTCGCCAAAGACGTGGAACGCACCTTTGCTGGTGCGAAAGACGAGATACGATTTTCCATCTTGGCCTGTGAATGACTTTAGATCCAGACCGAGGCCACTCCGCTTGGGTTTCATAGACACGATTTATTCCTCACTTTCTGTGTGATGCCCAACCATATAATTCACACGTCAAAGCATTCAGTTGGAAAATCCGCACAAAGCACCTGGAACGCCCACGGCGGCCTCTCCTAGAGCTTTTCTGTCATCTACGTCAGCTTGTCCAATCCCACCGCGAGCAGCAACAGTACGCTGATGCATCCGTTCACAGTGAAGAAGGAAGCATTCACTTTGGATAGGTCTTCCGGACGAACCAGGCTGTGTTCGTACCAAAGCAGCACTGCCACTAAGACGATGCCCGCCAGGCTGACCCAGCCTAGCTTTTCGAGAACGAAGAGTGCCACCAGCAGGAGCAGCATAAAAACGTGCATGGCGGTGGAAACGTTCAGCGCCGTGCGAACTCCCAACTGCTTCGGCAGCGAGAATAGGTGCTTTCGCCGGTCGAATTCGACGTCCTGACAGGCATAGATGATGTCGAATCCGGCTGTCCAAAGCATCACGATCGAGCACAGCAAAACGGGCGTCAGTCGTACGTCGCCGCGCACCGCAATCCAGGCTCCCAACGGCGCCATGCCCAGGCAGAACCCAAGGACGAGATGAGAATAGGAAGTGAAGCGCTTTGTGTAGGAGTAGAAGAACACTATTGCCAGCACGGGGACTGAAAGCTTGAAGCAGAGCGGATTCAACTTCCAGGCAGCGCCCACGAAGAGAGCCGCGGAAGCCGCCGTGAAGAGAACTGCGAATGATGCCGTGAGCTCGCCGGCTGGCAGAGCGCGCATCTTCGTGCGGGGATTTTCGGCATCAATCTGCCGGTCCACGATGCGATTGAACGCCATCGCCGAACTGCGCGCGCCGACCATGGCCATCACTATCCAAAACAATTTCGGTGCCTCGGGCCAGCCACTAGCGGCCAGGATGGCGCTCAGCAGGGCAAACGGCAGAGCAAACACCGTATGCTCGAACTTGATCATCTCGAGAGTAATTCTCAGGTGTTTGAAGAATGACATTCTTTTTCCGAATCAAAACCGACAGGAACTAGAGTTCAGACGAGGCCGCTTTCTTCCAGTCCGCTGGAACGGGCCAGCACTACAGACAATCTCCAGTGAACATGCAACCAAGGATCAAATAGACGCCGGGAAGAACAAACACGCCTGCGATACCCAAAGACCAGGCCAGCACAAGATCTGCCCAATCGCGAGTTACAACCCTCCGACCAAAAGCAAGATAGGTGGTGGGAAAGATCAACGGGATACTCAGAGCTACTACAATCGCGAGCGCTTTTCGTACATCAAGTGTCGGGTTATAGAAATGCCCGACACCGTAAACGGACACGTAGAGTAAAAACAAGGTGAGCCACGACACCAAGAATATCGTTAGAACACCTTTGGCGCCGCCCTTTTGATGGGCAAAGAAAGCTGCGACGACAGCGTAGGAGACGATTGCAGCGCCTATGAAGAACGGGGGTCTGGCGTCTTGCTCCAAAAGAAAGTCGAGCATTCTTCAATGCTTCTAACGAGTGGTGTAATTCACAAAACGGTAGCTACGCTCTCTAGTTCTTGGTCTCCGAACTGTCCTTCAGGAAGGTCAAGGCTAAAGCCTTGCTATTCCGCCTTGCTTCCTTTCCATTGAAACGCCCGAGTGGGTTTCAGCCCCAGATGCGTCATGACCCGAAACAAGAACTGGTCGACGGCATCATCAATCGAGACTGGACGATGGTAAAAGGATGGGATGGCCGGGAAGATCGTCCCACCCGCCAGAGTCAGTAAGCGCATGTTTTCCAGATGGATCAGGCTGAATGGCGTGTCGCGAACCACCAGGATCAGCTTGCGCCGCTCTTTCAACATGACATCGGCCGAACGCTGAATCAGGTCGCGCGAGATCCCATGAGCGACGGAACCCAGCGTGCCCACGCTGCAAGGAATCACAACCATCGCGTCCACTGGAAACGAGCCGCTGGCAATGCTGGCGCCAATGTCGTTGTTGTTGAGTACCTCAATCTTTTCCCAACCGTCGTCCACGAGCCTTTCAACGATATTGCTCAGCGTCACTGGGCCCTGCCCCAGTTCTTCATGAAGCACCCTCAGTCCAGCCGCCGAGACAACCAGCTGAATTCTGGACACGCCGGGGTCGGCTGCGAGGTGATTCAAGAAACGTTGTGGGTAGATTGCGCCGCTGGCGCCGGTGATGGCAACGGTGATGTTCATGCGAAAACGGGGTCACACCCTCCAGGCAGGTTCTATGCTACACCAGATCCCCCTGGGCATGACAGGCGGGAAACAAATGCTGGACAAGCTTCCGGGAGAATCGCCAGAATGAGCGCGCGCGCGAGTTCACAATATTCATGCCGCAACATCGGGTACCCGGGAAGCATTCCGGGTTGAGCACTCATGACGGAACAAAACATTAAAGAGGTTCTCACACGGGTCAGAAAGGGATCGCTCTCTGTTGACGATGGCCTGAAGAAGTTGAAACATCTACCTTTTGAGGACATGGGTTTTGCCCGAATCGACCATCATCGCGCTCTCCGGCAGGGTTTTCCCGAAGTGATTTTTGGGCGGGGCAAGACGGTTCGCCAGATCCAGGGCATCGTTGAACGGATGCTGGCTCATCAGCAGAACGTCTTGATTACGCGCACCAACGCCGAAGTGTTCCGCGCGGTTAAGAAACTAGAGCGCAAAGCCCAGTTCTATCCAGACTCAGGAGTCATTCTGATTCACAGGGACAAGACCCAGTACGGCAAGGGCAAGATTCTCATTGCTTGCGCCGGGACCGCCGACATTTCGGTGGCGGAAGAAGCATTGGTGACCACCGAAGCCATGGGCAACAAGGCCGAGAATCTCTATGATGTGGGCGTGGCCGGCATTCACCGGATTCTCAGCGAGCGGGCCCGCCTGGCGGAAGCGCGCGTGATTATCGTAGTCGCCGGCATGGAAGGCGCGTTGCCTAGCGTGGTGGGTGGCCTGGTTTCAGTTCCTGTGATCGCCGTGCCTACAAGTATTGGCTACGGGGCCAGCTTCAACGGAATCGCCGCTTTGCTAGGCATGCTGAACAGCTGTGCATCGAATGTGACGGTCGTGAATATCGATAACGGCTTCGGCGCCGGATATGTGGCGAGCCTGATCAATCGGTTGTGAGCGTGGAAGTGTCCCCTCACCAGGCCTGATGCTGCTACAGCCTGTCAATTCACAGGAGTAGCCTCCGAGGTAACGAGGCGGGACCGTGTGATGAGGAGACGGGATGCGTGAAACATGATCCGCAAGTGGCAATTCTGAGTCTCACGTTTCACGTCTCACGCATCCCACCATCCCACCTCCGCACATCAGAGGCTACGGAGAGTTTAACGTACAGCGTCTCTCATGATCCGCCAAAAGCTCTTCCTGCTGCTTGGCTGGACCAGCCTGGGGCTGGGTTTTGCGGGCGTATTTTTGCCCGTCCTTCCGACAACCCCGTTCATCCTGCTCTCTGGGTACTGTTTCTCTCGAAGTTCAGATCGCCTTCATCGGTGGCTTCTGGCGCATCGCACATTCGGCCCCCTCGTGTCGGATTGGGAACACGGAGGGGCGATTCGACCGAGAGCAAAAGCTTGGTCGGTCCTGTTGATGAATGGATTCATTGGCTACGTAGTCTTCTTTCGAGAGACCTCTCTACCCGTGAAAATCTTGCTGCTCACTGTCATGGTTGGAGTGTCCGCCTTCATCCTCTTGCGCCCTTCTGAACCAAGGCCGGAGTAGCCCGCCACTCCTGGTTCTGCAACAGCCTGTCAATTCACGACAGTAGCCGCCGAGGTAACGAGGCGGGACCGCATGAAACGTGATCCGCGAACGAGCATCTTGAGTCTCACGTCTCAGGCATCACTGGTCGGCGGCTACAGAGAGTTCTTTCAACGCCGGAGGTTGCTCTTGACGACCGCTGTGGCACGATCGATCTCGCGGCCCAGGCCTTCGATCGTTTGCGCCACGAGCACGATTTGCTCGCGCGCCTGCTTCCAGTCGCGTTGTTCAATCGCTTCACGGACCGCAGGGAGCGTTTTGACGCCATAGCCGGTGTAGAGTCCGGGGGCATAGATCTGGTGTTTAAACCAAGGTCTTTGCGGGAGGCCGCCGGCTCGTGTCAATGCCCGCTCGCTGCCGAACAGAATCCGGTCCAGCGTTTCCTCGGCCGACGGAGAAAGCGGGCGACCGGCCAATCCGAGCCGGTTCACTTGTTCTGAAAACCGTTTGGAGCTTGCTTGGAGCTTCGCGACTGCATCCTGCAAGGCTTTGAAGGTGACAGCGGGAACTTCCGGTTTCGGCTTGGGCAAAACGTGCGGTTTCTGAGGATCGAAGTAGGCTTCCAGGGTACCCTCTTGAATCTGACGGTTTTTCTCCGCTGTCTGTTGGCGCATGTCATCCACCAGCTTGGAAATCTCCGTAACATAGCGGCCAACGCTATCTGCCACGCTGAGGAACTCAAACGGGAGCACCTCCGCGTTGGCCAGCCGCAGCATCACGCGTCCGGCAGTTTGTGCAAGAGCGATTCCATAGTCAAAACTCGGATCGCCAAAGCGGGTGTAGTGGTCAAAGGAGTCATAGACTGAGTGATACGATCCTCCGCCACCTTCTCCGGAGTAACCCAAATTCAGCGAAGCCACGCCGAGATGTTGCAAGAAGGGCGTGTAATCGGAGCCAGAGCCCAAAGCCCCAATTCGCAAGTCGCTCCGCTCGCGAGCCTCCTTGCGTTCTTCGACTGAACCGGTGACGATGCGGGCTGCCAGTGCGCGTTCAAACATGGAAATCTTCTTTTGTGGATCGATGACGTCGCGCGACACCTCGTTGATGAACTTCTCCAGCGAGTGGGACCCGGCCATGCTAAGGAACCCGCGTGAGTTGGAATCTGAGTTGACATAGACGACCGCATTCTTTCGCAAAAGCTCGGCGTGTGTCTCGACCCACTCGGTCGAGCCGAGCAAGCCCTGTTCCTCGCCGTCCCAGGCTGCATACACGATGGTGCGCTTTGGCCTCCAGCCCGTTTTCAGCAATTCTGAGACACAGCGAGCCTCCTCCATCAGAGCCACCTGACCGCTGACCGGGTCGGCCGCTCCGAAATTCCAGGCATCGTGGTGATTCCCACGAATCACCCATTGATCGGGCCGTTCAATGCCGCGAATCCTGGCAATGACGTTGTACGTGGTCGCGAGTTTCCAGTCGAACTCTAATTTCAAGCGAACCGTGGCAGGACCTGGACCGACGTGGTAGGTCATTGGCAGCGCCCCACGCCAAGACTCGGGAGCGACGGGACCATCCAGTGCGCGCAACAGGGGCAGCGCGTCGGATTGGGATATTGGCAAAACCGGAATCCTGACAATCTTGCCGACTTCGCTCAGCGGCAGTCGCTTGGCGTCTTTGGTGGCACCCACACCCGGCGTTAGTGGATCACCGGCGTAGAGCGGCATGTCGGCAACGGAACCGCGCTGGGCGCCATCCGCATTGCGCCAGGCCCCCTTCGGATAGACATCGCCTTGAAAGTAGCCGTCGTCACGGGGATCTGAGTAGATGAGGCACCCGATGGCTCCTCGTTCTGCGGCCACCTTCGGCTTGATGCCGCGCCAGGAGCCCCCGTAGCGGGCGATGACGATCTTCCCCTTCACGTCGATGCCTAGCTCCTCCAACTGCTCGTAGTCCTGAGGCAATCCGTAGTTGACGTAAACCAGCGTTCCTCGGACGTCGCCGTCCGGAGAATAGACATTGAAGACGGGAAGCTGGTTTTCCACGATGCCAGAGGTGGCATCTTCTGGCAGCTGGGGCTCCCGCAGCGCCGCTGAGAATATCTCCGGGGAGGTCATTTCCAGCATTCGTGTCTTAGGAGTGGGAAACAAAACATCGAACGTTTCAATGGCCGTTTCGTAGCCCCAAGCGCGGAACTTCGCAGCGATGAACTCTGCGACCTCCCGGCCAAAAGGCGAGCCCAGATGATGCGGCTTGGCGGTCATCCATTGCATCCATTCGCGCAGGTTCTCTTTTTTGAGGGCTGCGTCAAAGCGAGCCTCCAGCGAACGCTGAGTGGCGCTTGACTGGGAGCTGAAGCCCAGCAGCGGTCGAATGGGATTGGTTTGAGAAAAGGCCGGGGCGAGGGCTGCGCAGGAGAGGGCCAGCCCGCACAAGGACAACCAACGCATGGAACCTCCAATTTCAGAAAAAACCACTAACGGTCGCAGGATGAATGATCGTTAAGCTCGCTGGCAAGGATTTTGGTGCAGGCCCGCCAGTTTGGCGGTATCATACGCAACTCGCGTCGGCACTACCGGGAAATTCTGACTTTGGCTGGGAGCTGAAAACCGGATGTTACATTACAGGACTTATGAACTGGGACCGCAGCATGAATGGGTTGTGTTCGTGCATGGCGCCGGTGGCAGCTCCTCGATCTGGTTTAAGCAAGCGAGAGAGTTCAGAAAGCATTTCAATGTTTTGATGGTGGACCTAAGAGGCCATGGCAAGTCTGCCAGCCCGTCCGACAGCAAGGGCCGGCTGAAGTACACCTTTCAAGACATCAGCCGCGAGATTCTGGAAGTGCTCGACCACTTGCGGATTCAAGCAGCGCATTTCGTTGGCATTTCACTTGGGACGATTATTGTCCGCACCATCGGCGAAATTGCGCCCGCCCGGATGCGATCAATGATCCTGGGCGGCGCCATCACACGATTGAACTTCCGATCCAACTGCCTGGTGTTTCTGGGCAACTGCATGAAGCGGTTCATCCCTTATCTGTGGCTATACCGGCTGTTTGCCTGGATCATCATGCCCAAGAAGCGGCACGAACAGTCGCGTCTTCTGTTCATCAATGAGGCGCGGAAGCTTTGCCAGAAGGAATTCATTCGCTGGTTTAAGCTGACCTACGAAATCAACCCGCTACTCAACTACTTTGAGGAAAAGGAAATAGCGGTGCCGACGCTCTATCTCATGGGTGAAGAAGATTACATGTTTCTCCCTCCCTTGAAGCGCATTGTCGCCAAACACAAGCATTGCATTCTGAAGATTCTCGAGAATTCCGGACACGTCTGCAATGTTGACCGGCCTGACCTCTTCAATTTCCTTTCCATTTCCTTTATAAAAGAGCAGCTTCAGTTCAAATCACTGGCAAGCTAGACCAAGACAGGTGTCCATTGCGCCTGCTGATTGAGTCGGAATCAGGCTGTGGCCACTCTTGAGTTGGGTTTGCTCTGTAGTCGACACAGCCTCATCCACATCGATTGGGAACAGGAGCAGTTGCGCACAGTTCGGAACGGCGGGGCGGTGTTCACCAGTGCGATCTCAAGCCACGTTGACGGATCACGTTTCGCAGACTCTGAATTTCTGACATCTAGCGCGGGCCAACTGCCTTGCCCAACGATCTATCGCCAAAAGGAGCGTTCATGAAGATCACCGATGTTCAGGTGTATTACATTCGGCAACCTCAAGTGAAAGAGCAGTGTGATAGCGGCCAGGATGCGCTGATCGTCAAGGTCTTGACCGATTCGGGAATCTACGGCATCGGCGAAGTGGATTCGTCCCCGCTGGCCGTTAAGGGTGCCATCGAGTCGCCGTTCTCTCACACGACCGCCTGCGGCTTGAGAGATCTGGTAATCGGCGAAGACCCGTTTGAAACCGAGAAAATTTGGCACAAGATGTACCGTGGAAATATTTATGGAGGGCGGCGCGGGGTGGGCATCCACGCGATGAGCGGGATCGACATCGCACTTTGGGACATCAAAGGCAAGGCCCTGGGGCTTCCGATTTGGAAGCTGCTGGGCGGCGGGTTTCACCAGAAGATTCGCTGTTACGCAAGCGTTCTCTTTGGGGCCACGCCTGCCGAGACTGGGGCCCTGGCTTCGCGCCTCAAGGACCGTGGCTTCACGGCCGTGAAGTTTGGCTGGGATCCCATGGGGCGGGATGCGGAGACGGATGTGGCTCTGGTGCGGGAAGCCCGCAAGGGATTGGGCAAGAGTCCTGATTTGATGATTGATGCCGGGCTGGTGTGGGACGCCAAGACAGCGTTGCAGCGGGCACGGGCGTTTTCCGAGCACAACATCTTTTGGTTGGAAGAACCGTTGCGGCCGGACGACTATGAAGGTTATCGCCGCCTGTCCGAAGCGACCGAAGTCCGCATCGCTGCCGGCGAGGAGGAAAGCAACCGCGGATCTTTCCTGGAACTGATGGATAAGGGCAAGATTGACATTGTGCAGGTGGATCTCACCCGCTGTGGCGGTTTCACGGAAGCGCGGAAAATCGCCAGCCTGGCTGAAGACCGTGGCCTGCCGTGCGTGAACCATGGGTTCACCACTTACATCAACATCGCTGCCGCCCTCCATTTCCTCAACTCCATTCCCAATTCCTTCATCATGGAATACGTGGCTGAAGAGGAAACGACCTTGCGCGACCATCTGACCCGCCAGAGTTTCGTGGAAAAGGATGGCTACGTTGCCGTTCCCGAAGCGCCCGGTCTCGG
>Ga0163150_10001241_pt1 | contig 44107 bp, 66 predicted proteins | sample OliLakLV19P2IB_FD_148628 | JGI IMG/M metagenome (GOLD analysis project Ga0163150, IMG submission 148628) | Freshwater microbial mat bacterial communities from Lake Vanda, McMurdo Dry Valleys, Antarctica - Oligotrophic Lake LV.19.P2.IB | ecosystem: Environmental > Aquatic > Freshwater > Lake >... | reverse complement strand
AACGAGTGAAAACCACAATCTTGCAATTGCCTGTGAAGTTTACGTTCCTTCCATCTTGGTTCTTTTCGTTTGTCACCTAAATTCGCAAACATTCCTTTAACATCTAAGTCTTCTAAAATAATCACTTTTGGGTTCAATCTATATTTGTAAGAATACAAACTCACTTATCTTTATTCTCCTTGACGTACACTTGGATCATATCACGCAAGGCTTCGCTCATGGTCTTATAGTTCTCAACACAAGTTTGTTGGAACTTTTCAATGAGTGAATCAGGAATGCGTATGGTCAAATACTTATTATTGTTTTCTTTTTTCATATCCACATATTACATAGTGTTGTGGATATGATTTTTCTAAAACAAAAGCTGAATTTTATCCCATTTTTCGGTGTTTCTAATTGGGCAAGTGGAAACCAGATTAGATCAGCGTTAGATTGTAGGCAATTTCTATTATGGCGGCTCTCATCCCACTACCCTAAAGAGGTTTGCCCTGTTTGGTCAAGTGATCATTTCAATTTTTCTGAATCCACCGTTCTGACGATGGCAGCAATGACCCTTGACTGTTCCCACGTTTTGAATTGATGTGACCCTTTTGCAGATCGAATCACATTGTCGGCCTCTTCTTTTGTGAAGAGTTTGGCTTCATCAATGTGGATTGTGTACCCACTGTCGCCAACAGCCCACCAGAATGGAGCATTTCCACAATATCCCGCACCTATGTTTTGGAGATAGTATTTCATGCTTTGTCCACCAGCTTCCTTGCCTCTGCTATCGCCCATTCTTTTGGCCCAGCCAAGACTTCAACTCTGCCGTATGGCTCTCTCCGAAACAAGCTGTATGCTTCGTGTGGCGTGATATCGGCATTACGTCTAATCTCTGTGTCATCTCTCAAGAAATGACTCCCAAAGTCTTCTACGATAGTCATGGAATCTCCTAAACACAAAAAGGGGATGACTCGACCATGCGGAGTCGAGTCATCCCCCCAGCGATCAGACTCCCTCAAAGGAGGATGAACTCAGGAAGTCTGCCGCTAGGCTTTTTTCTCCTTGTCGGAGAAGTGAGTCACAGCCGCCCGTTCGATTGCAACAGCCCGTTCGATTGCACGGCGAAGATGCGGCACGCAGGTATGAGGAACCATACCATTTTCTGGCCCGGTGTACTCGCCTGCTGATTTGGATGTCTCAGTCAGAGTACACTTCTGATGAACCAGAGGAATTGGTTCAGCACGTTCAATGGCACGCCGAATGCCATCGAACTGATTGAAACGATCCTTCTTGTTGCACATGCTCCAGCCGATCTTGATGTCTTTGCCTTGCTTGAAGCCGACAATGACACCACGCAGCGGACTGCAATTGGCACGCACGATGGAACGAACTGTGCGAAACGCAGCGAGACTCGGAGCCTTGGCCCCACCTTTGTTGGTTTCCGCCACGAACCTCTCGTAGTTCCGCTCGTTCAAACCCGGAATCAGTTCAAGGAGATGTGTGATCTCCTTACGTTCATCCGGTGTCACTTCACAGGCGAACTTCGGTTGTCGGCTACGCAAGTAGACGACGAACATTCCGTTCTGCTTGAAGTGCTGCTCGGCGAACTTCTGGCATTTCTCCAGATAGTCGGCCTTGCTTGAAATTGAAGTCGTATCCACTGTCATCCTCCCTTTGATAAACGACACAGATCAGCCGACCTTGAGGGCCGGTGCTTTGCGAGCAGTTTTGGTCTCTCGCACAACCAGTTCCCAGCCAACCGCTTTGGCCAGACGATAGATGGTGAGGAAGCGAGGCCACCTTGTGGCTCGATCCCCAAGATTTGCCACGGTCTGATAGGCCAGACCAGCATTGACAGCCAACTGACTCCACGTCCAATCGTGGGACGTGGCAGCTTCCGCAAACACCTCGTCGATGATCTTGTGCAGGTCTCGGAAGTATTGCCGCTCAGAGACTGACAGTTCTCCAATCGGCTTTTCCTTAACCTTGCCATTGACGGTGACGCCAATGACTCGCAGCTTCAACTTTGGCTTGCCGATTTTCGCATTGTTGCGAGACATTCGTGTTCCTTTTCATAAAGTAGAGATGGGGTCCAAACGAGTACATTGTAGCAGCAAAATTTTGGTTGTAAAGCAAACAGACACGGTTTGCATTACAAATTTTGCGTCACTTTTCATCCATGCTCAACACCGTGCAGCCTTTGTACTTCTTCATCACCGTGGCTGTCGCAGCAGTGCCGTTTTTGGCTGAGACGACAATGTTTCCGGTTATAGACCCGCCCTTGCTCTTGATTTTGAACACGAACCTCTTGTTTGTGCTGGCCTCAACTGAGACCGGCAGCAAAAGCAATGCGATGATAAACGCACGTCGTTTCATTTGGGGAAACCAAAATGTTTGATGGCCCACAGGAACGGCCAAACATGCTTTGAGAACGCCACGTCACTCCGTCCCATCAACTCAATGATCTCTTGACGATTGAGCATCATCGTGTTGATGTCTTCATGTTCCTCCAAAAACTCTTTGCTCGGTGTGCCGCTGGCCTTGCCGATCACCATGCAGATTGACTCATCGGTCATGCCAGCAGTGCAGTACATGTTGTCGGGACTGACTTCTGTCGGCGTGAAGTCCAATCCTGTCTCTTCATGGAACTCACGAACAGCAGCCCTGCAAGCTGCCGTGGCAATGGGAGCCATGTTCTTGCCGCAGAACAACACCGGCGAACAATCGTAATCACCGGGATCAATTAGTCCCGCAGGTGTACCGATCTCACGCCGATCAATCGGAAGCCTGTACTCATCGGTGAGTACCATCTTCATGTCATCGCCTTCACCAACGAAAGCAATCACAACCACAGCGTCAGGTCGCTTCTTGTCTGGCGACACAACGACATCACCACGAGTGACAAAGAAGTATTTGTGTTCTTTTCCAGCGGCATCTCTGGTGGTACGCTCGTGCATTGCAAGCCAGCAACGCTTGCCGCCCATGCCACGAGCAACGACTTCTGTTTTGACGATCTCCATCAGAATACCTCACATGTGCCGTGGTCAACAACCACAACAGCTAGTTCATTGGATTGGAATTGACTGAGTTTTTCGTTGGCCTGTTCATCGGTGAGTTTCAAGAACTCTTGCAAACCCTCTCTACCAGCCAACCCTCTTGCAAATGGCACTTGCCCTTGGTCACGAATTGATTGCCAATCAAATCCGGGCATCAAAGCATCTGCCAAAATGTTCCCTTGTCTGTCATCGACATTTGCAACAACGATGACAACATCATCTGATGTTTTGCCAAGTTCCACAGCCCTGTTTCTGAAGTTGGCCACACGATCAGCATTTGCTTCAAGAGTCAGAGAGCAATTGTGTTTGGCAACTGCCAGCATGACGCCATAGCCTTCTGGATCGACCAGAATCAATTCTCCGTTCGGTCCTTCCTCAATGTGAGCCATGAAATTCTCTTGGGAGTTTAACTCCAGTTAATGCCAGATAGATCTCTGCGGCCACATCCTTAACTTCTTCTTGAGCCTCAACCATTCGCCGCTCATAATGAGCCTCTTGCACCAACATCTCTGTTGTTGGTTCAGATGTCCAATGAGGGCTTTGAAGCCAAGTTTCTTGAAGAAGATCGAGAGATTTGTGAACTAGCAGTTGAAGACGACCAACATCTTCAACATACGAGGATGGATGAATTGCCTTGTTGAATGAATCTGACATGTCGCCCCTTAATGAAGTGCAACTCCGGGACGAACAGTGCTGCCTGTTGTGGCCAGAACCAGTTCTGGGAAGTCGATGGCGTTGATGAATGAGGCGGCAAGCAACATGCCTTGGCTTTCGATGCCACGCATCTTCCTTGGGGCCAGATTGGCGACGACGATGATCTGCTTGCCGATCAGAGCTTCGGGAGCATGGTGTTGCTTGATCCCAGCGACAATCTGTCGCTGCTCGAACCCAAGATCGACTTTGAGCAGCATGAGCTTGTCTGTGTCTGGAACCGGAGAGGCTTCCAGAATCGTACCAACACGAAGATCGACCTTATCGAATTCTTCGTAGGTGATGACGGGCTTGATTGGCTCTGCCATGATTTGTTTTGCGGCCTCAGACATGAGTTGCTCCAGATATGAAAGCGGCCATTCTAACTAGAATGGCCGCTTGTCGGTGTTGGTTATTCTGCCAGATCGTCGGTGCTCAGGTGATGATTCTGAAGCTCTGTTTCCAACTCAGTGTTGAGGTCGGAAATCTTCTCCTCAAGAGTTTGGAACCCTTCCCGAAGTTTCGGGAAGAAGACTTCCATTCCCTCTTCGCACATCCCGCCAGCGTACTCATCGACAGCTTCTTCGAGACGTTGTTTCTGTTCTTTGGTGAGTCCCTCACCTGAGACCTTGCCAGCCACAACCTCAAAATCAAAGAGGTCGTCGTACCCCTGATAGACGCCATCATCCACAGAGTATTGTTCGATGGTTTTGACAGAGAAACGGATTGTGGCCTCGAACGTCCCCTTGCCTTCTTTCATGGCCGCTTTGACTTCGGCCTTGATGGCGGCGACCTTCTGCTTGAACGTCTTGTAGAAGTCGCTCTTCTTGAAGGCGGCTCGCCGCTCTTCTCGTGTCCCTGAATCCAAACTTTGGATTCGAGACTGAGCCTGCTGAATCAACTGATTGAGTGCAGGGATGTCGAGGCCCACAAGGGCCTCTGGTACGACTTCTGCTGCGGCGACGACCTTAGCTGCTTTCTTTGCCATGATGGCGTCCTTACCTTGAGTTGAGTTATTGGGAAACACAGTCAGCATGGTACATTTCCAATACTATGCTGTCAATCCTTGATGACCTACAGACAAGTGCAATGGAAACTGAGGGTCTCTTGGCAATCCCAACTCTGATCTCAAAGCCAACAACTCTTCACACACCACGCTGACCCACCAATAATTTCCATCTGTTTGCGGGAAACTTTCATACTCAAACTCAACTTGCTTCCCAGCATACTTCTCCCAGACTTCTTTGTTGGTTGGTTCTTCATTGCGAATGACTGTGATGTGTGAATCCCAAGCCGGACGAATCAATTCTCGTGTGCGGTGGTGGAACAAGCGGTACAAGTCCCGATAGTAAATGCCAATTGCTTCATCGCAATCCAACACCAACCACCACTTCTCTGACAAACGATCACCGAGAAGTTTAGGACTGTACCGCAATGTTCCAACAGAGATCATGTCAGATTCCGAATTTCTTTTTCAAACGAGCCACACGGCTGGCGGCTGAGGCCGACTGCTGGAGAGCACGATACAACTGAGGCCCCACAACATTGCCATACTTGTTGATGTAGCTTTGCAAACGACGCATGTGAATTTCTCCAAAGTAACAGAGAACATCAGTGACAGCAACATGCTATCACCTAACTCTGGATCATCTCCAGAATATCGAGCAGCTTACGAGTCGGGCCGATGCCACCGAGCTTTGTAACCATCTTCTTCGCATCCAACAACATCTGAAGATAGATGCTGTCGTTGAACTTGAATTTGGCCGATTTGTCTTTGGGCTTCACTTTTGTAACCGGCTCTTCCGGCTTTCCGGCACGAGGTCCGGTGTGTTGGTTGTCGTCAGGCGATTGTTTCTTACGAAAAGCCGTTCGAGCGTTGAAGAACAAAGCGTCCGACAGTTCGAGTCCGTCGAGGGCGAAAAACTTGATACAATCCGCCCCAGACTTATTCGGATACTTCTTCAGGAAGAGACGCACCATGCCGCTGAGATTCAGAACCCCAGATGAATTGCGTGGCAACTCATCGAGTGACTTGATGCCCCACCGTTTGCAGAGCACTCCCTTCTGGAGATACAGAAGCTGCTTTTCGGTGGGACGACTGGCCTTATCCCAGTCTGACTTGTCGTGGGCTTCCTGAAGCTGTTCGAGTGTCAGGTTCGGCGTCAGAAACATTTGCTGACGAACCCATCCTGAATAACTCAACTGTTTCTCTTCGGTCTCTTCGGACATGGTGCGGTCTTCCTTTCAAGGGAATGCAATTTTTGTAAAACACATCCCTGCACAGGCGATCCTATTTCGTTTCGGTCAGATTGATGTATCGACCGGCGATGGCGGTGAGACGTTCGTTGCGAGCCTTCACTTCGTCGCTGATGCCGAACTCGAAGTTCGAGACCTGCTTGGTGACGGACATGAAGTTGAGCAGCTTCCGCAATTGGTCGATGTTATCGACGTAGCTGAGGATGCGTTCTTCGACGCCATCCTTGAGGACGATCACTTCTTCGACCCGAATGGCTTCGGCCCGTTGTTCTGCCGTCAACACCGGGATCTTGCCCAAATCTTTCTGGGATTCGGCGTTGACGCAGTTGACGAGGAACTCGCCGAGTGCAGCAAGCAGAGTGCCGCTTTCAGCTTCAAGCATCGCCGCCAGAGTGTCGGCGAAGTTGGTCTTGTCGATGGACTCGACTTCTTCGGCAACGAACTTCTGGGCATTGTCTGGTGACAGGCCGACCACGCCGGACTTGAGGGTTTCGATCAGGATTTCCTGCACCGTCTGATCTTCGGGCATGTCGCCGGGCTTGGGCAGCTTGCTCTTGAGACCATCGGCACGGATTTTGAGCACGAAGTTGCAGGCCATGTCGTCGAAGGCGGTGACTTTATCACCATCCTTACGCTTGAGCCGGGCCTTGAAGTTGTCAGGCAGTTTGCGACTGTCAAACATCTCCTGTGTCCATCGCTGGAAGAAGATATCCTGCACAGCGTTCTTGTGTTGTTCGATGAGCGGGGCGAATTGGTTGCCCAAGTACGCCACTTCGCAGAGATTGGCGACGGCACGTTCCGATTCGGTGCCGGTCAGGTCGATCTCACGAATGGAAGATTTGGACGCTTTGGCCTCTTTGGGCTTGGCCGTCTTCTTCATCGCCGCCAGTTTTTCTTTTGCCGACAGTGCGGGTGCCTTGGTCGCCATGTGCTTCACTCCAAAAATTGTGTTACTGAGAGGTGCTGTCCATCAACACCATCATTGTAAGGCACAAACTTTTGGTTGTAAAGCAAAGGATCATTCTTTTTTGGTTTCTTCGGCCAAGAATTTCTGGTAGTGGTCCCAGACGCCCAAGTCCCGAATGAAGAATTCAGCCTTCATCAAGGCATCAGTGCTGACAGGGACGGACACAGATTGTGCCTGTTCTCTGGCAAGTTCGGCATCAGCCACCTGTTCAGGAGAGGCATCTGCTGTCGCCATCTCGAAGAGTTGGCTGATCCCCATGTCACGACGCACAAGCATCAACTTGGCCTTCAGAAACACAGCACGTTCCTGCCGTGTCACACGACTGTCTTTGATGTCTTTCTCACGCTTCTTGAAATGGTCCTTGATTGCAGTGACCATTTCGTAAGCCTCTGGATACTGCTCTTCGTCTGGAACTGGTGCTCCCTTAACCATATTCATCAAATGAAATTCTTGACTTCCAAGAGCCTCCCAATCATTGGTGGCCTCCAGCAGAACCTCAATATCGTCTCGACTGAACTTAGAAGTAAGTTCTCCCATGATCACATCCTTGTGAAATGCTGCAATCGTAATGATTGCAAAAGTTGTATTCAGAGTACCAAATTGCCAATTTTATGGCAATACCATTATGCTGCCCCGAAACAGCGTTCAACTTGAAGATTGCTCGGCTGCAATCCATGACTTTCTGCGAAATCTTGCAGATCATAAGCATGATTCAGCCCACGCTGATCCCTGAACATTTTCTTCACAGCCTCACGGAAGTCATCAATGGTGACGCCGCTCTTGGTCCCGTTGCCAAGATCACGATGCAAAGCATTCATCTTGGCTGATTCTGCCAATGCCGCCAGCATTGCACCATTTGCAGCATCACCCATCGTGAAATCGTGCTCATTGTTGATTCTGTACAGAACTTTCGTCTTTGAGAACAAGTCAGAGATAGCGATTGCCATCACAGCCTCTTTGTTCTTCTGATCTTGGAATGGCATGTTCCGTGAATGAATCTCCAAGATATCCATTGCAGTAATGTCTGTTGGACGATCAACCTTGATGTGCTTACTGATACGGCCCGGTCTGGTGATGGCCGGATCAAGAATGTCAGCCCGATTGGTCATCAGAATCACAATCGGATTTTCTTTGGTTTGTTGTTCGTCGATACCATCCATCTCTCCCAAAAACATAGGAACGATGGTGTCAGACACATCACTACTACGACGTGTGCCACGCTGTGGCATGATGGCATCAGCTTCATCGAAAGCCAAGATACCCTTATATCCGAACTCTCTGTAGTGTCGTCGGCCACGCTCAAACAACTCACGGATTTCTGCTTCAGTGTTGCCGACCCACTTGTCAAGAATCTCTGGGGACTTGACATAGATGTATCCGCTATCCACAGAATCCTTGCCGTGAATTCTAGCGATGGCTGATGCTGCCGCTCTGGCCAGCAAAGTTTTGCCACAACCGGGGGCACCATAGAGAAGAACGCCACGTAGCGGTTGCACTCCATAGTAGGAGAACAAATCTGGCTGTGTGAATGGCAACTCCAGAGCATCTCTGAGTTCAGACTTGGCGATCTCCAAGCCGCCGATGTCTTCCCATGTTACTGCAAGATCGCTCTTGAGTTTGTATCGCTCACGAGGGTCACGTTCCAGCTTTTCAATGATGCAGAACATGCCATGATCACACGCTACACGGTCGCCTTCTTCCAACTCAAATCCATGTGGGTTGAAGACCAACTGACGATCAGACTTGGCTTGTACTTCTACGCCTTTGTCTGTGACTGAAACAACACGGCAGATTGGCCCTGCTGTGAGATTGTAACCACGGGACACAATAGCTTTTGTGTCTGGCTTGATTTTGACAGGATCGCCTTCTGTCAATTTGAGGTCTGGAATTCCCTTGACTTCCCAAGGCTTTCCGTCGATTGAGACAACAGCAAAAGTCCCATCATCTTTTTCTGTAAGACGAATTTGAGCGGGATCTTTGCCATCCAACCCTGCACTGAATCTAACCTCAGATTCATTATGCAGTTTGACGATGCAATATCCATCATTGTCAATGACTGGCGTGTCATTGAGACCACTGATGATAGTTCCGCCCTGTTGATAGTATTCAGATGCTTCATCACAAACAATGACCACATCATTGGGCTTGAAACAACGAGGATCAACGGAGTTGTGGACCCTGAGAAGGGTGCCGAATGTCAACGGTTCACCAAGCAATCTCTTGAGAGTGCTGTGTTGCTGCACAAGTTTTGTGTTTTGATCCCGGAGTATCTCACGAAGTTCGGCAATCTCTTCGTGAGATCGTCTCATTTGGCTTCCGAGACGCCGTTGAACCTCTTGGTTGATTTGTTGTTCGATGTTGTCTGCCATCCTAGCTTTCCTTAAACAAAGACCAATCCTTGATCTTCTTATATTATCAGCCATCTTTCTTTAAGACAAGTGGAAAATGCGAACAGCCCGGTGTTTCCACCGGGCTGTTCAAGTTGGACTGACTTATCTGCACGTAGGCAACGTGAAGTATATTACAGGAGGTCCATCGTCATCATGTCTCTCCCGTTCTATCGGAGCCGACCCGCACTCCAGACATTCAGACCGGCGTCATAGCTTTCGCTCTGCCGAGTGTTTCCACACCAACTTTAGGCCGCAAAGATTTCGACCATGTTGCTGCCGACACCACTTGCTGCCGGTTGCTGAGAACTTTCCACCTTGAACTTCGAGCACGTCAGGCCAGCCGAACGCAACGTAGCCGAAGACAGACGGAAATCTCCATTCCGTTCCACACGCTGAGTGCTGACACCGATGCCATTGCCGGGTTGCGGAGCCGAAGCCTGATCGGCCAACAACGTAATCGTCTGCTTGGCGGAGTCACACACGACAACCACATCGTCGCCGGGCTTGAGGCCGATGGAGCGAGCAAATCGTGTCTTGATCATCAGACGATTGCGATAATCCGGCGAGAATGTTCCATCGGGATTCTCACCACCGGAATCGTTGGCAGTCGAATCATCCGCCGCAGCAGCGGGAGCAGCCGTGGTGATTGGACTCGTTGTGGTGAGGACCACCGAAGTATTCGGCGATTGAGTCGGGGCCGATTGACGAGGCGTATAGGTCTTGGGATCGAGATTGGCTGGGTGATACACGAAGGCCCATGCACCGCCATTGCCCATGTCGATCTGAGTCTTGGCCCACTTCACCGTCTGACCACCAACGTCGAACCCGAACTCGACCGCATCGTTGAGGAACGTCATCTCGTGAACCGCACCACGACAATCACGGTGCTTGAGGTTCATCTTTTCACGATCCCTCGTTTCGAGGGTCACATCGTAGCCGGTAAACATCCGGCCTTCTTCCAAGAACAAGCGAACGGTTTCTTCCAGTTTCGCCATCACATCTGCTGCCACGTTACACATAAGTCCTCCTCGGTATGGGGTGTTCTCACATCATCGCAGATTCATCCGCAGCACTTTAATTGTAAGGCACGGAATTCAGTTTGTCATGCCTGAATCAACAAGTTTTTGGATTTACTCCCTCATTTCACGCTTCGCTTCACGATCTTTGATTGATTGTCGCTTGTCATGCTCTTGTTTGCCCTTGCACACAGCCAGTTCCACTTTAGCCCGACCTTTGCTGAAGTACATCTTCAGCGGAATCAGAGTGTTTCCCTTCTGAGCAGCCTTCTCAGCAAAACTCTTGATCTGCTTCTTGTGGATCAGGAGCTTGCGTTTACGCTTCGGTTCGTGCTGCTCATAGCTGGCAAACTTGTATGGCTCGATGTTGCAGTCAATCAGCCACAACTCTCCATTTGAGATGAAGGCGTAGCTAGAATCCAGAGAGACATGATGTTCACGGATGCTCTTAACTTCATGCCCGACCAGAACGATGCCAACCTCCAGCGATTCGATGACATGATAGTCGTGGCGAGCCTTGCGGTTCTGGCACACAACTTCAACATCAGTCTTCGGTTTCTTCGTCATCTTCATCCTCTGGAGGTGCAAATTGTTCAGTGTGAAGAATCAGACATGGGATTGACTTGCCAAAGAATCCGTATGTCTCCGGCACAATTTCATCACATGTTCGGATATTGAAGGCTTCGCCTTCTGGAGCAACACGGATGTAAACCTCTGTTGCAGCCCGTTGTTCTGGCGTGAATTGTTGGAGAAAATCAAACAATTGCTGGGCGTTCAACCCAGCTATTTAAAACATAGAAAATCTTGTAAAGGTAAACAATGGATGTTTACCAAAGATTTTTTAGATTTTAAACTTGAAGAAAACGATTTTGGATCGAAAAGATGTCGATAGCTGTATTTCGACTTCTTTATTTCAAGGTAAAGGGATTTGTATGTGGTAAACTTCTTAATGTCTAGCTTCTTCTTCCAACGATCCGCTAAACATTCAGGCAATTTACGCATAACACCTACAATGCTTCCCCTTACTTCTTGTACGTCTTTGTGTTTGTAATAACTTACAAACAACCAAGCTCTGCGTGACAACTCAATTGCTGCTGCAATCGAATCATATTCATCTTCATTTCTTATTTGTCCGATGAAAGAACTATATTCAGGCACAACTTCTTGAGTTTTGATTCCAATGATATTACACCATTTGGTGATACTTTGAATCAATCTGTTTCTTCGCCAATCATTATTGCAAAACTTATTGAATTGCTTGCCTTTGCCTTTGTCGCTACTTGTAATATTCAATTGTTCATATGCAAAATATTCACAACGATAATGCTTTGCTGTCTCGGTTAATCTCTTTGCAATTTCATGATCTTCATGTTTCTTTTTGTTTGTATTTCCACATCGATTAAGGTTGTATAAACCAATAATTTCTTTATGGATAATACTTTTACCTTCACGAACCACAACTGCGATATAATTTGGGTTCATATCAATTGCACAAATTCTTTTTCTGATTGGTTTGTATTCAAATTCTTTGAGAATTGTTTCATCGAAAATTATTGAAACATAATTTGAATCAAGTCTTACAGTAAAGTAAGTCACTCCAAGTTCACAAAGTTTTTGCAGTTTAGTAAGAATTGCATCACGTTTGGTTTTGTCATATTTGCAAACAATTTTTGTGTTTTTATTTGGTTTGAAAATTACTTGGTTGTTAGTTGCATCTAGTTGAAACTTACGGTTGCCTCTTCCAGTTTCGCCTCTTACGATTATGTTTGACAGTTTATTGTTTTGGTATTCTTCTTTTGTGATTTCTTTTTTGTTATATTTGATCCAGTTCTTTTTGCTTCCAAATATAACTGTTTTCTGGTTATCTTTGATGAATGTTTTAGCTTCATTGACTGCTTCTTTTTGCAAGCTAACGTCCATCAGTTCGATGTTATTGAGTTTGGTTTTTACCAGTTGTTCTATTTGGTTTTGTGTTTGACCTTCGATAAATCGATTGAATGAATAATTACGAATAGACGTAAATTGTTTTTGATATTTTTGTATATCAATTGGTTCGATTAGATTTAGCTTAATGGTTATCACATAATAATATAGTGGTGGTAGCACTAAAAAATTGTAATTATTTCTAAAATTTTACAAGTTTTTTGTTACTGCTTACGCCACCATGATCGAGAGCCTTTGGCTGACTCAAGAATGCCATGACTTCAGGACCAACATCATCAATCTCGTAGTCCACACCCTTCTGCACCTGATATGGTGTCTTCCAGATTTTCTTGATGGCCGTCATCAGGTCGCAACCACACCACGGCAACCGGATCACCGCCTTTTGGCCCTGTTTGTCTTTGAGCCAAACCAAAATTTGTATTGCCTGATTGTCGCAGTAGTGACACTTCATGGTTGTGTTTCTGTTTCTGTTTCTGTTTCTGGGACGAAAACTTGCCAAGGAGAAAACTTGAGATGACTGAAAGCACGTCCAACCACCCATCTTGGGTACTTGGCATACATGTTCATCAAATGTGGACCAGCACGCTTGTCAGACAACATTCCTTCGATTTTCAATTCAACTAATGCCAAATAGTCCTTGTCTTGCAGTTCTATTAGCTTTAGACGGATTGAAATATCCGTGAGTATATTGTCAGCACCCCATTCGATCATGGATTCTTGTTTTTCATGGTTCACGATTGAACCTGTGCCTTGTGGCGGAACTTTATGTCGTCTCATGGTGTACTCGCCACACTTCCATCTGGATAAAACTCAAACAACACTCTGTCATTGCTGAGGTAGATTTTATGGTATCCTTGAGGCGTGATTGTTTCCTCATAAGGGGCACCAATGGCATCAAATGTTTCTCTGAGACGATCCAAGTCTGTGAGTTTCTTAGCATCTTCGCTCAAACAGACATGAATGTCCTCTTTGACAATCATATCTGAATGGCTACAGATGTTCTCACACTCAGCATTGACTGTGATCTTTCCCATCGTTTTGATGCGAAGGATCGTTCCGCCCAACGGGCTATGAACCCAGATTGTGTTGCCACCTTCATTGAATTCAATTTGTGCTGCTGGAATCTGAATCATTCGTCATCCCTTTTGATTTTGGACAATGCTTTGTCGATGGCAGGACTCAAGCCATCCACATGTTTTTTCAATGTGATCAGACGAAGATCGTCGTTTTCAAGGTGTGTCAGAATTACTGGAGATATGGTGAACATGTCAACAACAGTCATCTCGGCCTTGGCGACAGACGGGTGATGCACCAAAAGTTCGATGAAGTGATATTGTTCTTTCTGTGACATCCACCGCTCTGGGAAACAGAAGAACAAACTGCCGTTGTTTGTGAATTTCTTATGCTCCAAGATGGTTGGAATCAACAACCGACCCATGTCAAGCTGATGTTCAAACTGATCGTCTCTCGGAGGAATTTGAGAAACACAAACACGAAACTGGATGTTTGAGTATCGAGACTTCTGACGCTCTGTTCGCTCTTCAGGGAAATACCCATCAAATGGATTCTGCTGAGAAATCACATGCGTCTTCATTGGATACTCCCAAACAACACGGCGATGATTGGATCATCGCCGTGTTTTAACGTGCCTAGAACGAAATCTCTGCAAGATACCGCATCTCAATGCGGCCCTTCTTGTAGATGATCCACTCGTTGTTCATCAAACCGCCACTACGGCCCCAGCTTGACGTATGACCCGCCTTGCCGAAGACACAGTGATGTCCGCTCGGTGGTTGTGTGAAACCGTAAGCATCCGGGGCGACGTGTGGATTGCCACAGATCACATCGAAGGCGAACATGAAAGCGTGACGACCCTGAACTTCGCCGCCACCACCATAGTACGAGGTTCGTCCGGGGTTGGGAGCGGAACAGTATCCAGCCGATTTCTTCCAGTCGTCGGCAAAATAACTACCGGGGCCGAACATGGCACCAGTGATGATTACGCCGGTCAACTGATTGGGGAACCGCAGGTTTTCACGCACGATGCCGGGGACGTTGACGGAACGAGTGCCATGGAACATGAGTGCTGTGTTGCAAGTATGGAACAACTTGCGTTCAGCAGCATTCAGGTCTGGACGTTCCGCTGTTTGGTGCAACGGACGTTCATTGTTCCACTTCGCAGGCATTTCGCCCAAAGTCATTTCCTGTGCATCACGCACGATCTTCTGATCGCCGTGGCGTTGAACAGCCCACAAGTTGTGAACCTTCAGCGTGCCAACGTGGCCATGACGGTTACGAGTGGCATTGACCCACCACGGAGCGAGCCACTTGAAGATCGCATCGGATTCCGGGATGTAATGCACGTCGGCTGGGATGCCCTGCATCACATCGGTTTCTTCTTCCTCGATCTTGATCTCGTTCCCCTGTAAAGCTGTCTCGAACACGTCGAGGTCCATCTTCCACAGGTTGATGTTGTCTTGTGTCAACAACCACGCTGCTTCTGCCGCACCAATCGGCTTGACTTTCGGCACCATGCCGTACAGTGCATAGGTGAGCTTCTTGAGATCGGCGTCCGCAAGCTGAGCCTTGAGATCGTTCCCGACAACCTTGATGCGTCCCATCGCATCTTGCAGGATGTCACGAGCATCTTCAATGGCGTGCTGTGTAGGCAGTGTTGCCTTGCCAGACCCACCAGACATCACAGCGTTGGCGTACTTGACGGCACCGCCCAACAAGTCCTTGAACAACTTCTTGGTCGGCACGTCAATTTTGCGTGCTGGCTTCTTGATGGTCTTCGTGGTTGGAGTAGTGGTTGTTGCAGCGGCGTTGTCACCCTTGGCATTTTCGTTGGCGATGTTCTCCGCACATGGCAAACCAACCATGCGTGTGGCCGTGGGACGCACAACGTATGCGTCTTTGCCGGGCTTGGAGATGAACCGATCCTTAGAACCGACCTTCTCCCACATGCCACGCTTGGTGTTCTTCTCGTCAAACTGCTTCTTACAGACATCGGCGGCTTCAGCTTCCGAAGAGCATTCGGTAAACTGGAAGCTCGGCTTGTCAGGACGACCGTCAGGACGGGTGCGGCCCCACTCGAAGTACGCATACCACTTATTGGTCTTGGTGCTCTGGTAAACCCCAATGTGGTAATACTTGTTGGAGTCCACATCTTCTTGCTTGAAGCAACCAAGGTCGGCCATCCGGCAATTGCCGAAATCGCAATCCTTGGTAGCCACAGGGCCAAACGCCTTGAAATCGTTTGGCCCATGACCATCAGGGAACGTACTCTTGCCGAGTTTCGCCATCGTTGATCTCCTTAGTCGTCGTAATCGTAGTCTGGTTCAGAGCCAGAGTAACAGGGGTCGGATTCAACATCTGTGACAGTGAGAACTGCGATGTTTGGCATCACAATCTCCACTTCCCACGTTGCACTGAGTATACCATTCGGCAATGAAATGTCTAGCTGGTTGACCCATTCTCCTAGTTCACCAGCCTCTTTCGCCTCTTCCAGAGCGATCAATTCATCTGGGTTGACTTCCAAGCGAATCTCGCCGTCAACTGATTCCAGATATTGGTAGCTTGGCAAAGGTCCGCTTCCGGCACCACTTGGATAGTCGCCGGGGTCCGACCAACTTTCCATCACAACTTCCAGAGTGTCATTTAGTGTTTTCATTTTGTCCCTCTTGGTGTGGGCAATATCCGTAATGACCATAGGATGAATTGCAATTGTGACAAAGAACCCGATACCCCTCTGGATAGCCCTCTTTGATCAAATACCTGTAAAAGTCGTGGTGTGTCAAAGATTTTCTGTGAGCACTTCCGCCGCCATCAATGTGATCAATACACAAAAATTCTATGTGCTTCACGCCGCAACAATCGCATAACATCTCTCCATCGCTATAATGCGACAACACATCAATCCGTTGCTGGCGATACTGCTCACGTATTTTCTCTCTGTTCTTTTCTTTCCAATTCTTTTTGTACTCGGCCACCTTGTCGGCATCCATCACAACAAACGACATGTTCTATCCTCCAACATCATTCTAAGGTTCGAGATCTTCATTGTAAAGCAGATTCGGAATGACTGATCTTGTCATCCAGTTGGTTGGAGTCGTGACATGGTTGGCACGCACGTATTTGGCACATGACTGTCTGAATTCGTCGTATGGGAACATGTCAGAAAGTCTGCAAACGTATCCCTCGGCCTCACATGGAGTGAAATCATCTGGGTATTTCGGGTATTCAACCTGCGTTGCAAAAGTTGGAAAGCTCCCATGACCTGTCCACAACTGCTTGAAGAGTTCTTCGTTCCATTCCCCTTGGTAGATCACTGGAACTGTTGACAGATTGAGCATTTCGCACATTTCTTCGACTTGATCCCACGACACACAGTTGTTATTGCTGTCGTATACGCCATAGACGAAGAAATAAGTTGGCAACTCCGTATAGAAGATGGAGTGCCACGCAAACAAGTTCTCGCCACAAATACGCCATCCCTTCGGGATTTCGTGTGCAAAGCGAGCCGCATATCGCTTGATCCAACTCCGTGACGGATGATGTGACGTGTCTATTGACCGGGCATGAACAGTCCCATCTGGATAGATCGTAGTGCATTCGCCATCGAGCTTTTCGGTCATTACGACCTCTCGCCCTTCAAGCAGCGTGCCGTCTTTCCACCAAACGTCGTCACTGGAGTTGGATTTTGACCACGGAAAGTTCATCGTCCGGGGATATTTGATTTTGTTCATGATTTCTCCATTTGTAACTATGATAAATCATGACACGACCATTAGTCAAGTATCATGGCGGAAAAGGACGAATCTTCAAATGGATCGTGCCTTTGATCCCAAATCACAAAATCTACTGTGAGCCATTTGGCGGAGCAGCTTCTGTTCTGTTAAACAAAGAAATATCGGAACTCGAAATCTACAATGATTTAGAGCCAAGAATCGTCAATTTATTAAGAGTTGTTCGTGATAATGTTTCTGAATTCATGAATTGCCTTAAAGATGTGGAATACACCAGAGAGGTATATGAATCTTATCGAGGACTTTATTTTTCTGATCAATTCATAGATTTAGATCCTTTGGAACAAGCCAAAATCACTTACATCGTTAAAAGAATGTCCAGAGGTGGATTGTGCGGCACGTTCTCTTGGTCTTCAAGAATATACAGCACTGGCCCTGCTGAAGTTCATTGTTGGAATTCTGGCATCGAAAACATATTGGATGTGCATGAAAGAATGAAAGAAGTGCAAATACTCCATACAGATGCCTTGGAACTAATCCAAAGCACAGACAGCTATGACACGGCGTTCTATCTCGATCCACCGTATCTGCATTCTACAAGAAAAAGCAAAAACATTTATGATCACGAGATGAGCATCGAAGATCACAAAAGAATGCTCGAAATTTGTCTCACCGCCAAAGCAAAAATTGTAATCAGCGGATACCCATCAGAAATCTACAGCGACACGCTGTCGGGGTGGAGAACAATTATGCGGAAAACAGCAAACCATTCTTCACATGGAAAAAAGAAAGAGAGAATGGAAGAGACTTTGTGGCTGAATTTCTAAACAAATGGATGGCCTCTGGGCATCCCAGAGGCCATCCATTCAAGATCAGGCTGAGGCATTTTTGAGTCGTGTGATGCTGGCTGCTACACCAGCACGAACCCACTTTTCGTCCTTGCCCAACAGCACCTGTTCTGCCACGAAGCTGTTGAGCCTCTTGGTGGCAGCGGCCTTTTGACCAGCGGTCTTGGCCATGAAAATCTGCTCTGAAACCGTCATGTTCTAACCCTCTTCAAATGCGTTCGATCAAGCGATGACAATTATCACGAATCTCAGCATCACGCTCGATCTTACTGATGTGAGATTTCCAACCAGCTTTGGTCATCTTCGGTGTCTTATGCACCATCTCGTTTTCTTTAATCTTTATCCTCATACGGGATGCAGTGTAAGGCCAATAATTGTCTGCTCCACCTGCCACGAGCAGCAATAAATCGGTAATTTTCGTGAATTCTCCGACAACTCCAGACACCTTTTTGCTTTCATACTTGATGTTAGTCCTGTCTGCTCTCAACAAAATATCAGATAGACTTGGAGTTACCTTTCTCTTTGGGAGGATGTTGGTGAACCTGTAGAGAAACATTGACGCACGATGATGAGTATAAGTCCTGACAGGCCAGATCCTATACTCATAGTGATTCAAAGACTGAGCAATGCCAGACGCCGTAAAAAGCACATCTGAGCGATCATCTCTGTCAATAAAATCCAAGAATGGATGTTCTCCATCATCCCCCTCAGCCAACAATTTATTCGGGGTATCGCAATGCTTGTTGAATGTCTTGTGAAGAGAATTCAGGAAAGCTGTGTTTGACCGATATGTAGTAAGCCAAACATTTAGCTCCCCATATTTCGCAAATTTGACTTTGGAAATCCACTCGGCAAGTCCCAAGGAAAAACTGGAGCATGTATCCAGATTGACCCAATCATACTCGCCAGAAACAGGGCAGCTTTCTACATCTCCGACATGAATACTAGGCTTTGACCACAAGCCAGATGACTTCCATCTGCTGGCTATAGTCCCGGCGTGCTGCCTATCTCTTTCGATGATTGTCACGACAGACCGATGGTCCAAATGCCGACCACAAACCAGATGTTTCTGTGACAACATCTGCGGCCCACACAAGTCAATGATGTTGCGGTATGTTCGACCATCCGTTACGCTGGCATTTCGGTGAAAGTCTTTGATTGGGTTATCGTAGTTCATCTTTCAACCTCTTCATCTTAGAGGCGTCAGCAACATTTTTGCCAACATTGTTGACCCACATCTGATCCCGCTTGGATACAACGGGCAAATCGAAGCCAACAATTTTTGGCTTTTTGTTTTTCGATTTGGTTGCCCGAACCCGGATGACAATTTTGTCCTCCTCTTTACCGCCGCCCCCTCTACTTCCCTGTTCGCTTCTTGTCGTCAGAGCGGGAATACTCTGAGCTTTGTCATTGCACACAAAGCACCTCGGACGATCATCCTTCCCCATATATGTGACACCCGGTTTCATCAACACTACTTCTGAAGTGATGTTGACGAAGAAATTTGGCAAATTTTCCTCGATGAAATCCCAGTGTTTTGAAACAACCTTCCAGACATGTGCGGCGTGTTCATCGTTTCTGCCGAACTCAGAAGTATACCAGCCGGGATTGGAACGCATGACCTGAGAACCGTAACGCATAGCATTCAGTTCTGCTTCGATTTCACAAAATTGCGGATAATTTGCGAGTTCTCCGAACCTGAACTGCAATGCAGTCCTAGCCCTGATTGTTTTCTGATCGTGATGCAATTTCTTTGTGGATTTGTCTGGCCTGTAATCATTCTTGATGTGATCACGAATGACTTGAACATTTTTGACAGACATCACCAGAAACGGATCTTTGAGGAATCCACAAACCCTTCCATAAATCCCCTGCTTCAAAGCCGCCAACGTGCTGCTGTCAAACGTCAAGTCAACGCCATAGGAGAATTTGGCCGGGAATGAATCCGACATGCGAGCCTTTGCGGTGGCACAGAATAAACAGAATTCTGTGTCAGAGATCTTTTTGTGTTTGACCAGATCCTCGACTCGACCATACTGCCCAGACGGACCATAAGCTCGTACAACCACGAATCCCTTCAATTGCGGCACGATTTTTTCCAGAATATCGTCCATCACGTCATTGTCATTGGCGAATCTGAAAACAATACAATTGCCGAATTCTTTGTCGGTAAAGTTGCATGGTTTGGGCTTGTTCGCACGAATCCAATTGAACAGATCAGCCAAAGCAATGCCCATTGCGTCCTTGTATCTCTGGTGTGTTTTGTATTTTTGACGCAGTTGATCATTGTCAGAAAATTTTTCTTCCTCCTTGTACACAGAGGGCTTGATGTCTGCCAAATCCCGATTTCCGATGATCACAGACATCTCTTCGAGATTTTTCAAGACAGGCAGCTTGTTCACGCCGTTTGCGATTTTGTGCCACGATCCTTCGTGCTCATAACAGAGATCGAGGCCGCAGTAGCTTTCATTGACTGGAATTGGCACAGGCTCAAGATTGATCGTTTGCCAATTTGTGGCAGATGTCATGACGCACTGAACGTGGTCTTTGTCGATGAGGGCTTCATAAAATGACTTGCCATATCCAACAATGTCATTCTTGAACATCCTGTCATTCACAGAATCTTCACCGGCAGCAGCGTGACATTCGTCTCGCATGAACAACAAGCTGTAATCTTTGCGTAGGACACAAGAGAACAGCAGATTGAAGAGAGAAATGAATTTACGGCTCACAGGCAACACAGTGCAGTTTGAAAAACTGAACTGAAACTTTTTGATGTCTTCCTGCAACCGAATTCGCTGTTTCATAGAAATCATCTCGTCATTCTCAAGATGAATTTCCATTTCTTCACGAATCTCTGTCTGGGTTTTTCTCAGACAGTCGTTGATCGACACACATGGCTTCGAGCGAGATTTGTAGACAATTTTGGCTTCGCCAAAGCAGGTGATGATCCGTTCGAGCTTTGACTCAAATTGTCCAACGTAACTTTTGCCGTTAGGCGTTACAAAAATTGGAACGCAAATCTTGCCATCCCTCAGTGACATTGCCGCACAAGCGATGATGGCCCCAAGAACTTGAACAGCAGTTTTGGAAGACTGGATCAGACCCAAAACACAAATGTTCTTGCGATTCAGGATTTTGTCCACCAAGTCCACCACTGCAATCATGGTTTCTGGGTAGATCGTGCCTTCCCCTCTGCCAAGCTCACGTTTGATTGCCGTGCTGAAGCCACTGTTCGAGAGATAATATGACAGGTCCACAGAAAACATGCGATCACGGCACGCAATGTCAAACTGCTTCTGCAATTCGGCAAAGTATTCCTGACATTGCTCGTCAGTGAACTGCTCTGTCTTGCCGAAAGATGTAACAGTCTTACCGGAAGACACTTTGCCGTGGATTGTGTTTTTTGCCGCCAACTTCATCACGTTGGGGATCGAATCTTTTGCCTTCATCTTTTAGATCCAAACTAAAATAGATGAATTGGCATCCTGCCGAATCCGCCAAGCATGTCCCTGCACAACGGACATTCTAAGGATTGAAAATCAAGTTGTAAAGCAAGTTGCAAACGATTACACGAAATCAACAATCAATTTTTGCAACTTGTTCGACACAAGTTGTTGGCCATAAAAGATTTGTGTCAAAAAAATATTTTACCTCGATTTGTAATGGCTATAGGCATAGCAGAACAACACACCGCCAACCACGCTCCAAACCAGTCCTGCTGGCTCCATCAAATGTAAGCTACCTCTCAGCAAAGAATGAATCAATCCTCCAATGAAAGACCCGGCGATCCCAATTCCAATTGTCGGCAAAAATCCAATTGGATCATCTCCGGGATGCAACCACTTAGCCAGACTTCCGACAATCAACCCAAACACCAGCCAAATTAAAAGTGACATTTTTTTTCTCCTAAAGTTCGGACGAATCTATCCGCCCACGGTTAATGGAGTATGTATGCCAACAATTCACCCTTCTGGAGACCGAGAAATGAGATGCCAATTTTGCGGAAGTCACGCTGAGACCGACACCTGTGAATGCTGTTTGTTTATCGACAACCACCCGGAAGTCAGAAAAAATGAACTTGAACGCATCTTCTGGATTGCAATTGAGATCGAAGCAATGGAACAGGCGGCAGAGAGGACGTTGTTCCGTCGCAACGCAGATGATCTTAAAAAAGGCATCTGCAAGCTCAACAAGAGGCTAAAGAAAAAGAGTTGACGCTCTTATATGAAAGCCTCAACTCAAAGGAGAAATCATGGCTAAGAAAGACTTTTGGACCCCTTGGGCCAAGAAAGAGAAAACATTCACCTCAGAACAGGTCAAAGATCTGTTGGATAGAGTGAAGGAGTTCAACGCAGGAGCAATCGACGCCTACCTCACCAAGCACGTAGAAACCGTGTTCGAGGCATGGGCAAAGGAAAACAACTAAAGAATCGGAACGAGATATTTCTCGATTATTTCTTTTTGAGCCAAGCCGTCAATCAACGCTTTGGGAATTGCGTTGTAGCCCCAATAAGCTCCAGCCAATTGCCCTGCCACAGCCCCCGTTGTATCAGAATCATCGCCGAGATTGACGGCTTTCAATACTGTCTCTTCAAATGATTCTGATGTATGGAAAGCCCACAAGGCAGCTTCAAGGCTCTTGATGACCCACCCAGAGCCTTTGATGTCTTTGCCTGTCTTGTAGCTCCCATTGACAACCTCTCTCACCAAAGCACACAAAGGAATCGACTTGAACAAATCCCTGCTCAATACTTCTTCTTTCGACTTGCCAAGCATCAGTTCTTGGAGAATGATTCCAAGTGCCAAACACGAATCTGTGCATTGGCTCGAACCATGTGTTGTCTCACTTGATTCCATCAAGTAGTAATGAAGGCCCACGTTTCCGCAATACTTAATGACTACCGGTGCCAATCGCATGATGGAACCGTTGCCGCTGGAATCTGGATTATCTTCGGCCTTATAACAACCAGATTCCTCGAAACTGTACATTGCCTGACGTGTTGTGTTGCCGATGTCAAAGCACATGCCGTTCACAGAATATTTGCCATTCTGGAACCAATCAAAATATCGTTCCATCTGGTCTTTCATAGACCAACCATGAGCAATGCTATCGGCCAACGCCAGAGCCATACTGGTATCGTCGGTCCATTCACCAGCATCCAGACCATGTGGACCCAAGCCCCTGTAACAAGTCACAGGAGCAAACTCGCCCGGCTGTCTAAATTCAACGGCTGCTCCAAGAGCATCTCCGATGGCAAGTCCATACAAACAACCACGCTTTTTGTCTTCCATAATTCCTCCACATATAAAAAGAGTAGGCCAGTGGATAAATCCACTGACCTACTCCCCAGCCTGATAAGACTGATGACTAGCTGCCAGACTCTTCCGAAGAGTCCTTCTCGCCGCCTTCCTTCTCAACGCCTTCGTCGAGAGGCTTGTTGTTGGCCATGTTGGTGAGACGTTGCAATGTCTTGCCAAGCTCCTTGTCGAACTTCTTCTTCTGGCTGTTGAAGGTTCGTTCGGCTTCGTCCATCTGCCGCTTCAGGTCGAGGGCCTTGCGGATCATCTCCTTGGCCTTGCCCTTGCGGGTTTCTGTGTCTTCCTTGGCCACCTCCTTCAGTGCTTCTTGAAGAACATTGAATTCTTCTTGGTGCGGCTTCAGGAGTTCGTCGAGTTTCGACGTGTTCGGGGTCGCCATTTACTGGCTCCTTCCAATTAGAGAGTGGTGCGGAACAGGGTTATTGAAACACTTCGCAAAGTTGGGCGATAACAACATCACCTTCCTTATTGATTCTTTCGGCGTCTTGAACTGTCTGGTTGATGACTGCCATGCCACGTTCCAGTTCTTCAAGATCGGCAAGGATAATTTCAGATTGAGCGTCTGCCGAATGAGATTGACGCTTCGCCATCTGAAGCCAACTGCCAAAGAGATTGTGTCCAGATGCAGTCGTGACTCCAATGTCATGCCAGTAAGCCTTTTCACACAGAATGTTCTGTAGCCACTGGCGGAGATCAACTGGGATGGTGTGATGATGTGATTCCAGATATGACAATTCACGACGCAAAGACGTGATGAAGTGATTCACACGCTCAACTCGATCTGCTTTGATGTGCTCACGGACACAAACACGCTGAGCATGTCGCATGGCCTTGCCCAAAGCACCAGCGATCACTTCATCTTGTTTGTCAGTTGTGGTTCTGGTCGAGAAGTTCATATTGAATCCTGTTTGCGTCTGTTTGATTGGGTGGGAAATTGGAGTTTTCACAGGAACCCACTTCCCATTCACGCACTCATATGGGATGTCGCCGACCATGCAGGTTTGTGGGCCATCATCTTCATCGTAGTCGCCACGAGCCATTGGGGATTCCGAATCAAATCTTTGTTCGTCACGATTCCAAGATATCCTGTTGCTGGTCATGACTCTTCCCGATCTATCTCCGAATCTCAGGAGCTTCATGTTATAGACTTTTACAGGAATGTCAAGCGGCTGGAGGTGGAGATTTCAACTGTAAAGTCCATGCTCCATCTTGTGATGTGACAAAACAGTTTGCGTTCCAAAGCTGCAAGATAACGACTCCGGCACACACTCCATACTGGCGGGCCTTCATCATATAAAACAGCATCGTTGGCGGAATCAAAAGGTTGATGTGAGCAGAACACGAGGCGTCACTCTGTGCCTTCGCAACGTATTCATTCTGAAGCTCGATGTTGCCCCTGAGAGAATTGAGCCTGTCGAATGACAAACTTTCTGCCACAATCTCTGGACAGAGATATCTCCATCGCTCAACAAATGCCAGAAGCTCTTCCTGAGAAGAGATCGCTTTCATTTCACGATTGTAGTCTTCGTCTGGAGTGGCATAATAGTCGATCTTGATGCCGCTGGGGAAAACGTGTGATTCTTTGTAATCATCCACAGATCACCACTTCCCTCTGATGTGCATGTAAATCATGTAGGGCCAGATGAACCCCAGAAACAACGCAATGGATCGTTGCTTGCCGATTGTGAACCAAGAATCTCTTTCCCGCATCACCCTCATATAGATGTAGATGATGCCGATTACATAGATCGCCAACAGACCGAAAAACCAGTAAAGCAAAGTCATGATCCATCCTTGGGTTGATTGGGCTGTGTGGGACTCGAACCCACGATCCTTCCGTTATGAGCAGAACGCTTTAGCCGCTAAGCTAACAGCCCTATTTCCACACCGGCTTCTTGCCGCCATCGTATGGTTTGGCGAATCCTTTTTTCAACAACAAATCGCCGACATTCGTTCCATCCGCATAAATGTCAGCGGATATCCTGAAGTATTTATCTCTCTCCAGATTGCGTATCTGCAAACTGGACTTCGCAATTTTTGTAGTCAAAAAATCCTTGGATGCAACTGCCAAAGACCTGACCCGTTCTGACTTGTCATTGATCTCTGGAGTATCAAGGCCCTTGATCCGAATCGGGATGTGGTGGCCAATGATCGGAGGCCAATTCACAATGTCTACAGTGATTGTGTCGCCATCATGTATCGACACAAGCCGAACCTGCGGATTGCCTGAAGGGCTGTGAGACAAACCCAGCAGATAACAGCCTCCCATCGCTGCGACCAACATGATGAGCTTTGTGAATTTCATTATCGTACCAGCATAGGCGTCAAGCACGTCCGAGTGTATTTCATACGAGGGAACGACCCACGTCCAAATTCAGCCATCATTTCTTCGCCACGAGTGAACATCGTGTCGAACAAATCTTCGGCCTTCTTCCAATACTTCGGAGCGTAATCCGGGTTTGTTGAGATGAAGTCTACCGTATTGCAGATGCGATCTGCAACCTTGATTGCCAAGGCATGAATGCTTTTGGTCGCAAAAGACTTCATGTACTCCTTCTTTTGAATGTGTTCAAGGATTTCGCTGTGCGGATTGTACTTGAAAGTCAGTTCCTGCACGATGTTGGCGGCATCCAAGCCGATGACTTCCACAAGTTGCTCGAATGTGACTTCTGGGCAATCTTCGAGAATGTCATGACACAGGGCGGCTTTCCAACATTTGTAACAGCCGATCTCCCAATCAGCCAGTTGAGACAACACCGCCATCGGATGCACGATATACGGCAGGCCAGAACCTTTGCGTGTTTGCCCTTGGTGGCACTTCACAGCAAATTCAATGACTGGCTGGAGGCTTTCTTGAGTAAAGTCCATTGTGCTCTTCCTTGCATCTGGAACCTCATGTCTTCAACTGCACGAGGTCTTGGGCTGGAGGGATTACGTCAAAACGAGTCGGGTAGATCAACTTCACGCCCAATTTTGACGCCGTTTCCAACGCTCGTTGAGATTCATCCCTGAAAATCCTCACGTTCTTTTCACAAAGAACCAACTCTCCCAATTGCACAACTCCAGTCTGATCGTGAGTTGGCAACAGGATGATTGAATCGACTGCTATTTCAGCAGCCATCTCGACCATTTGCGACATCTCATGCACATTGAGCATGTTGATGTTGTTGTAGATCGTGACTTTGTGATTCACGTCTCTCATTCTAACCCATCTTTTGAGGTTGTCAATGACCAAATCAAAACTGTCAAGGCGTCTTATCTTCCTGTGAGTAACAGCAGTCGCTCCGTCAAGCGACCACGATATATCTGACCGCTCTACTTCATTAAAAAATCTCAGAGCGAGCTTTTCATTCAGACAGATGCCGTTCGTATTGGCACGGAATTCACACTGATGCTTGTACTTACTGAACTCCAGCGTATCCATAATGTTGAAGGCGGCATTCTTCCAAAAAGGTTCAGCAATGCCCAAGACACAAAGATGCCTTAAATGCGGCATCAGCGGTTTCACTTTCTGACACAAAAAATCCGTTATGTCTGGTTGATCTGGGATGTGGAAGTTCCTTCTGCACATGATGCACGCAGGATTATCGGCACTCGGAGTCTCTCCGCCGACATTACAATGTTTGTCTGGCAAACAAATTTCTATGTATGTCGGATACCTGATTCCTTTATGAACATCAACATCGTACATGTACTTCTCTGAAACCAAGAAAGGACAACTATTCCACGATGTACAAACAGGATGTAATCCACCTTCTTCTGTTGTCTTCCTGATCTGTTTCGCAAGATCGCCGTTCCATAGATCAAGTAATTCAACATCTTCTGTAAGCCTGCCAAGCTGAGTCACTTGATGACAACACATGGAAACATCGCCCCAACTATTCAATATCATCTTTGTGAATGGCAATCCACAGAAGACATTCTTTTTCACAAGAGGCTGGTCGAGAATTTTTAGCATGGTGACACCAAATCCAAAGTTAGTGATCTCAAGAATTCAACTTTGACATTCAGCTTTTGTGCCGTCTCAGTGATTTCATCTTGAGCTTTGGCGAACAAGTGCATGTTGCTCTGATCCACTATCAGTCCTGCAAGATTGTATGTCGGATTGAAACTAATCATGTCTGCCTTAAACTTAGCCGCCACCTCAACCATGCCTTTGACTTCATGCACATTCAACAAATTGATGTTGTTGTGGATTTGCAGAACCTGATTGAATGTTCGACGGCGGGAGAACTCCATCATGTTCTCAACCACCCTGTCATACGCATTCCAAATTCTAATCTTCTTGTATGTCTCTGGAGTAGAAGCATCAATTGAAAATGTAAGACACGTCCAAGGATAGCTCAGCCAATGATCCAGTCGTTCACCAGATATGATTGTGCCGTTAGTAAATGTTGTGATTCTAGTTCTTGCTGGATCAATTCCAATTTTTCCAACAACATCGAATAGTCTGTTCTTCCAGAATGCCTCTGCCACGCCTTGGATGTGCAAAGACTTAAACTTGTTGGCATAAGGTCTCAACTTCTCGCATACCTCATCGACACGATCAGCCTGTCTAGTGTAGAACAAAGCTCTCTCACACATGATACACGCCGTGCCGTGTTTTGGATCTTCCCCGCCGATGTTGCAATGCTGCATTGGCAAATCCAGTTCTATATCAAACGGCACTTTTGCCAGTCTGGTTTTGATTGTTCTATCTTGCAGATCGTTACGGATGTGATAGAAAGGGCAAGATTCTACAGCACATGTTGTATGGAGCTTTGTTCTCAAAGTGGCAGTGCGAATCTCTTTGGCTAATTTGCTGTTCCATATTTCTTCCAAACTACTATCCAAGATATTGCCCAAACATTTTCTGGTTTGAAAACAACAAAAGCTGCAATCTCCGGCAGAATCAACTTTGAGTTTTGTGAATGGATAGAAGCAAAACGCTCCTGTCGATTTTGGTGGTTTAACGAACAGCATAATTTATATAGATCACTCTAATACAACATGAGATTTATCGGCGTACATTTGGGGCACGACAGCACCGTTGTTATTATCAACGAGCATGGCCAGATTACATTCTATGGCCAAGTGGAGAGATACAGCAGAAAAAAGAACCATTCAGGTCATGATCTCAAGCCACTAGCTGAAGCTTTCCCAGAACTTCAGCAACTACAACCAGAAGACTTCTGCGTCATTGTGTCTATTGGCGGCAGAGTTTCAAAAGAACAATTCTGGAACAACATCCACAATGTCAGCGAAGAAACAACAGACATTGACACCAGTTTGGCAAGAATGTTTAAGCCAGCAGTTGAAGAAAACTTCTTGTTTCACACTCTGGGCCGAAATCCAAACATGGTTATCCACCATCATTTAGCACATGCGATTACGGCATGGTGTTATAGGCCAGATGACACTCCACGTCCATTTGTTGTCTATGATGGGGCTGGAATAGATTGCTTCTCATCTCCCAGATCATCATTGGTCGGCGAAATAGGCCCAGAACATGTCATGAAGCATGAATCTGCTGTGGATATTCCAAGCAGCGTGCCTCTAACAAGCCTTCTGGGATATAATAGTGCCGGAAAGGCAATGGGACTCGCTGGATTCATCGGTAAAAAGAAGATTGATCCAATGGAGTTCCTCAAAACAACCATCAGATATACGATGTGTGACCCAAAATACACACCTCGCTTTCTTGAAATACCAGACAGACACGAACTTACCAGAGAAAAAAGAGATTTCATTGGTTCATTCTATCAATGGTACACTCAGGACATCATTTGGCCCGCTGTTGAAGAGAACATTACAAAATTTGCATTGGGAAAAAGCGTGTTGATCGGCGGCGGAACAACTCTGGCACTAGAATTGAACACTAGAATTCACAATATGTGCAGCGAAGTAGTGTTCGCCCCGCCCACAGATGATAGCGGATGTGCTTTAGGAGCAGCCGCATTCGCATATTGGTTCCACACACGCAAATGGATCAAGCTAAACACACCATCTCTCAATGAGTTGCAGGTGCCACTAGAGAAATTCGGACCTCAAACCCCAGAAGAGATTGCAAAACTTCTAGCAAACGGAAATGTGATGGGTGTGTTGAGAGGCAAATCAGAAGCTGGCCCACGTGCATTGGGGTTCAGATCCATATTTGCTTCTGCAAAAAACAAAAACAATCTCAGAAGGGTTTCTCAGGAGATCAAAAGACGAGAATATTACAGACCGCTGGCACCTATAGTCACTGAGGAACAATTCCATAGATTCTTCACAGGGCCTAAAGGCAAATACATGCAATACAGAAATGAATGCACAGAAGAATGCAAAGAAATACTTCCTGCAATTTATCACAAGGATGGATCTGCCAGACCTCAAGTTGTATACAAACAAGACGATCCGTGGCTGCACAGACTATTAACATCATACGGGGAAATCAGTGGCGTTGAGTGTTTGATCAACACATCCCTCAACGGGAAAAACAGACCGATATGCAACACTCTGCAAGACGCTCAGAAAGATATGTCTGGCAAAGACATTATGTTGGCAAGCCTGCCTCAAAGAGCATGGCGACCACAATTTGAATTCATCTAAAGGGTCAACTGGACTAGACGCTCTGTCATCCCAAGATCAAGCGGCCTAATGAAGTTGTACGGCACTCCCAGCTTATCGCATTCATCAATGATGTCTAGCTGGGCCTTCCTAAACAATCCACAAGTATCTTCAGTCACAAGTATCTTGTGGTTGAATCCATCTGTAGGGCTGAACTCGACATATTCCACATTGGCTTTATGACCGATGTGAACCATGCCCAACACCTCGTGGACATTCATGGTGTTGATGTTGTTGTGGATTCTCAGAAACTGTCTTACACGCACTCTCTCTTCAGAGAAAGCATACAGATTCTCCAATACTTTGTCGAAGCAATCAAAGATACGAATGGCCTTAAATGTCTCTGGAGTTGCTGCGTCTATTGAAAAATTTGTAATGGAGTGTGGGACACGGCTCAAGTATTCTTGACGCACATTACGTTTGAGCAATGTACCGTTGGTAGTCACAGAGATTGTAATCTGGTGTGCATACTTGTCGAACTCCAATGTGTCGAGTATGTCGAACAACAAGTATCCAAACTGCCGACTCTCATAGAATGGCTCAGCGATACCCTGAATGTGAATCTGCTTGAGGTTTGGAACTATGTATTTGATCTTGTCCAGAACGGCAAACAAGTGATCTTTCTCCGGGCGGAAGAATGGAGATGACCGCTCGCACATAATGCAAGCCGGTGACTTGATTGGATCTGGGGAGAGACCGCCAACATTACAATGTGTGTTGGGCAGATCAATCTCTAAGAAGTTTGGATACTCGTTGTATGTGATCTGTTGTTTTGGATATGGCAGACTCATACCTCGGAATGGACATCCGGGCGTCTGGCACTTGCTGTGCAACTTGCCAGCCAGAGTATCCCTACGGATCGACTCGGCGACATCTCCAAACCAAATTTCATCAAACGAGTTTTCGAGCAAGTTGCCAATATAGGCTTCCGACTCGGACTTCAACGGGTCTGGCCGCATAAAGCAGCACATGGCCACGTTGCCTTCGCACGTCACTCTACAGCGATTATACGGGTATTCACAAAAAGCTTCTACAAACATGCCATATCAGAGTGACGATGAATAGATATTGCATCATGAAAAAGTTCAAAGAGTTTGTTGAAGGAGTAATTGACGATCAACGTCAATTTCACATGGCATTGACCAAAGTAGGATATGGTCTTGGTCGCCCTCAAGTCATAAACAACGAATTGGTTTATAACACCAGCGACCCAGAAGATGCAGAAGATATTGCCGCACAAGTCCCTGAAATCGCCAAAACTGTCGGAGTTATAGCAACAGGTCGTGTTGTCGGAAGAACTTTATGCGTCTCTATTGGCTAGAATGAAGTTTTTCGGCCCCATCCCCAGTCCTGATCTTCTCTGGTTTTTGGCTCAAATGGGTTCCGCTGCTCTTGCATGGCCTCCCATTCTTCTTCAGTTGGGGCACGCCAGCGGATGGTTCGATATTCAGGGCCGTCATATTCTCCATTGTGGTCTGGACCAGAGAAATGAACTTTGCCCTCCCACACCCAGATTCCGTGTTCTGGTGCCTCATTGTCGAGAATATATGTGGCGACCTCGTGCGGCCCTTGCTCGCTGATCTCCCAGCGTACATGGCCATCGTTGCACCAAACAACGATGGCATCAGGGTTGTCGAACCCAAAGGCCAACACAGCCAACTCGATCTCTGGCACTTTTCTCTTTGGAGTTGTTGCAAGCTCTGGGATCGCAGACAAATCAACAGACATTTGATCCTCGCAATATTGACGACAGGCTTCAATGGCTGAAAGAGTTATTGCACCAGCGGCCACTGCCGCTTGAAGTTCATCTGCATCACGATCCATGTCAGAGATCAAAGGCATCTCCCACAACCCCTAAAGATCGAGTTTTTCGCTATCCAACTCCATAGTGCCAAACTCTGGCAAACAGACATAACGAGTATAATCTGCTGTATGCTGTTTGTCTACTGGAGAATCTTTATCCAACTCGATCCCCAACCGACCATTCACCCATCCATCGAAATACTGGTGGTAGTGCCCAAAAACATGGAGCCGTGGCAGATGATGATCCAACATCGCCTGAAGCATTTGATCTGTTTTGGTGTTGATAATAGGACGATCAAAACCGAATCGAAGAGCACCGTCTGGGCCTGTGACGAACTTGATAATGTTGGATGGACAAGCATGTGTAACCAAAATTTTTGGCTTCACCTCTTTGTACAACTCAATCGCTTCTTCGCACTTTTGGTAGCTCAACTCTTCATCTGGCCACCAATCAATGCCAAACTCACGCCATTTCTGGTCAATTGACCATGCACCACGAACGAAGAAGATGTCTCCAAAATTTGGAATGGACCAAACGCCAAAATCTCCGAGATGATGCGGAGATCGGCCAATCACATCGTAATTGTCGTGGTTGCCGCCAACGAACTTGTGGAACTCTGGGTCCACTCCTTCCTCTGTCATCCAGTCAAACCCAAGGATGTCTAGGTCGCCTACCTGCAAGGAATACTCTGCCCCATGAATCAATGAGAGGTATTTCTTCCTGTTGGTGTGGATGTCTCCAATCAATCTTAATTTCATCGCCCGTGATTCCTTTGCTGAGCAATGAGCCAATCTTGCTTTGCTCGTTCATTGCCTTTTCTCAACATCTCATTCAACTCGCTGCTGACATCACCTTTAGGCCACAAACCAAGAGCCATGCAGAAGCATTTGCGGCAGAAAACAGTCTTCTTGACATCATCCGCCTTTCCGCCTTCTTCTGGGAAATTGTTCCCAATCAATCCTCCAAGGCTTGTTGGATCGGCGACATAAATGTTGCCATGAACAATGAATCCTTCTGTCGGATCGCCAATCACCAAATCACAGTTATCACACAAGTATTGCTCAATTGTCCTTAATCGAGGCTTGCGTGATTGTTGCAACTTCTCTTTGACGCCCGGCAAAATAGAAGTTTTCTTGAGTGCTGCATCAGCATTCTCATCGTTTCTCTTGGCGGCAATATCAGCAGCATCCATCGCTGCCATGAATCTGGATTCATCCAGATATTGATCTTCAGCCACTCCAATATCATTTACGTTTGACAGTGAGTGGCCGGGACTTCCTCGCTCTCGGCGGAACTGGTTCTGCTGTGGTTGTGTCATCATGGCTGTCATCCTTGACTGTTGGCTGGGCTTCATGCCTAACAATCTCCCGATTATGCTCTGCTCGATCCATAATGAGAGTCGTTTTGTTATCATCTTCAAATCTCGCCAAACATTCATGCTTGGCGATGGCCAAATCTTCAGTTTCCAAGAACGTCCCATAGTGACGTGTGCCGGGAACAGAGTCTGGCAACTCAATCATGACGTTGTACCGTGGACCATCATCTGACCAATGGAAATCCTTGAGTGGCCCACGAGGCGTCTCCGCACCTTCTTCATCAGCCAGAATTTCTTCATCGGCCTCTGGCTCAACTACCTTCTTGCGTCTCCCCATCACGCCCCCAAATTCCACTAGGAATACGTCGTCCAGTTGATCTCTGAATCAGATAGGCGATTGCTTTCTCGCCGTCGTTGATCTCGATCTCTTGTCTGCTAAACAAACCTGAATCTACGCCTTCGTAGTAATCTGTGTCTTTCAGACACTCCTCAGACACCTCAAAGAGTTCTCCGTAAACTCCTCCGGTCCTATCTTCAATGGTCATTCCGGGAAATTGACCCTGATCGTAGAGTTGATATCTGGGGTGGGTCTGACACTCACGGATGAATTGTGCCCCATGTTTCGAGAGCAACCTGTGAGCATGTTCTCCACGACGCAGCGTTCCATAAACGAAGAGTTTTGACATCTTTGCCTCCTTGCAAAGACGACAATATACCCTTTATTCGTCTTCATGTCCATTGCAACTTTTGTACTCATCGTCGAATGAAAGTTGATCTGGAAGCTGATTTGGGTCGAAATACTTCGACATGGCCATAACGCCCTTGAAGATCCACATGATCGGCTCGAAAAAAACCACGGCGGCATGTGCTGCCGCCGTGATTACAACAAATAGCCACTCCATGACTGAGACTCCTGATTATGCCGCCTCACTCAGAGGCAGAAACAATTTCTTCTTGCCCTTCACGACTTCTTCGTCGATGACGACTTCCTTGGCATCAACAGGCAACGAGAAGTGAATGTCGGTCATAAACTCTTCAACAACCGACCGCAGTCCACGAGCACCAGTTGGACGATCACGAGCCATCTGGGCAATCAATTTGATTGCCTCATCGGTGAACCGCAAATCCACACCAAGCATTGCCATCTTCTTCTGTTCTTGACGCAGTAGAGCGTTCTTCGGCTCTTTCAACACTCGAACCATGTCTTCCAGAGAAAGCTCTGCCAGAGGTGCGATCACCGGCAAACGTCCGACGAATTCTGGGATGAGTCCGTATTCGATCAGATCATCTGATGTGCATTCCTTCAGCAGCTTGTTGCGTTCTGCCGTTTCATCATCCGTGTGATCTTGAGCAACGGATTGAAAACCGAAGTTACGCTTATTCAATCGTTTGGCGATGATGTCTTCCAGACCATTGAAAGCACCGCCGCAGATGAACAGGATGTTCGTGGTGTCCAATTGGATGTATTGCTGCTCTGGATGCTTGCGGCCACCCTGCGGCGGCACATTGGCAACAGTCCCTTCAATCATCTTGAGCAACGACTGCTGAACGCCTTCGCCGCTCACATCACGAGTGATGGAGACATTGCCGCCAGTCTTGCCGATCTTGTCGATTTCGTCGATGTAAATGATGCCACGTTGGGCAGCTTCGACATCGAAGTCAGCAGCGTGCAGCAATTTCAACAGCAGGTTTTCAACATCTTCACCGACGTATCCAGCTTCTGTGAGCGTGGTGGCATCACCGATGGCAATTGGCACATGCAACTTCTGAGCCAGACTCTTGGCCAGCAACGTCTTGCCGCATCCAGTCGGGCCGAGCAAAAGGATGTTTGATTTTTCAATCTCCACGTCTTCGAGGTTGTTGGCTTTGATCAGCGGCAGACCAGCAGACATGGCACCCATCTCGTTGTCGAGCAGGCGTCGATAGTGATTGCATACCTGAACAGCCAGCTTACGCTTCGGAACGTCTTGGCCGATGACGTATTCGTTGAGGTGAGTGTAAACGTCAATCGGAGAGGGAAGATTCCTGAATTGCTGAGCGATCCGAGGACGACGCAAACGTGCCTCTTCCTTCTGGATTGCCGTCAAGCACTGCTCAACACAATCCTTGCACACAAACACTTTGTGATCTTCCCCATGACCAGCCCCCTCAACAAATGGGCCAGCCTGATTTTTGTCCCTTCCGCAGAAGGAACAAATTGGTTTCATGTTGTTTTTTGCCATGGTCCGCCTTTTCGAGTGGTCTTCTCATATAGAGTATGCCGCATGTCATTTTAAGGCACGTAGGCAAACTTGTAAAGCTCAATCGTTTTCCGACCTTTGGTCAAACGACGCAACACGACGTTGAATTTCCTCCAACATTCTAGCGGATTCCTTGACATCCCTCTCAGCAGTCGGAGGGCTTTTGATTCCGGTCACAGATTCGTGCATTTGCCTCACAAACCTATCTGATTTCGCCACCGTTATCTCTTGTTCCGCAGCCAAGAAAATAAATCCAGCCACGATAATAATCACCGGGTTTCCGACCAACATGCCTAAAATTGCAAATGCCCCACAAAATCCCTGCCCTACTCTGGCAGCAATGATTGTTGCCTTGGAGTGATCTTTCAACCACATTGCCAACAATGCCCGGAACACTCTTCCGCCATCCATCGGAAACGATGGCAACATGTTGAACGCAAGCAAAACCAAATTGGCCTCAAAGATTTTTGACGCAATGTCTGATTTTGTGTAAACCATCTCAATTCCCCAAAGAATTGGGATAAGCAACACATTGACTGCCGGACCAGCCAGAGACACAACCAGTTCTTGCTGTGGCTTTGTTGGCATCTCCATCAACGCTACACCGCCGAATGGATAAAGCGTGACGCTACGAACAAAGAGATTGTAGTATTTGCCTGCTAGACAGTGGCCGAACTCGTGCAACAGCACAATGAAAAAAATAAGCCCGAAGAACAATCCAACATTTGGATTGCTGAAAGCTATAAAACTGAAGAGCAGCATCCAACTCCAATGGAGAGCTACAGTGATACCAAACCATTTACCCAGTGGAAGATTCATTCGATTCCTTTCGATCAGCAAACACCCTGCCAGTATTCAGGTACTGGCTCCATCTTCGACGAATGTATTGATGATTGTGGTCGAATGTCGCACGAACGTCAACCTCTCCCTCATCTTTTACCGTTTGGATGGTTTTGTTCTGGTGATGATACACCAAAGGGACATGTAAAGCATATAGCTTTTTGCCTGACTCCAGAAGACGCATCGAGAAGTCGGCGTCCTCGCAATAGGCAAAATCCAAATTCTCTTGGTCAAACAAGCCATGCGTACTGTAGGTCTCTCGACTGATGCAGAAGCACCAGCCTGTGACATAATCAATGTCATACCCGTAGTCCCCACACCCTCCAACTCCGTCCGCACCGAGATGTCCGCCCCAATATCCAACCTGAGCAACGTCTGGGTTCTGTTGCAGCCATCCAATCATGGCCATGTCCCAGTGTTTGAATACCTTTGTGTCTGAATTCAAGAGAATGATATAGTCACTGGTTCCGACTGCCGCCAGTTTGTTGTTCGGAACAATGAACCCTTGATTGTTCTCAACGGTCCAGACCTCGATATCCCAGTCATCTGGGTTTGTGGCAAAATGTTCTTCTTGCAAATCTTCTATGTATTGTTTCGTTTCAGGGCCAGAACCATTGTCCCAAATGTAAAGTGTGTAGTTGCTCGTGTTGGCTCTGATAGATTCAATACACTCCTTGAAATATGGCAATTGATCATGGACAACTATGATTATGTCTTTCCATACAGGCTCAGTGATGCTGGCAATCGCCAACTCAATCTCAGAAGATTTTGTTACAAGCTCTGGTTGCTTGTGTCTTAAATGCTCAAACCCCTTATTGTGCTTCCACAACTCAGTGCAACATTCTTCGCTACAAACAGGTTTTTGGACCTGTCCGTCGATCCATCTGGTAAAAGCACCACAAACAAAACACTGGCCCAATCGACCATGCTTGATGACGTATGAGTCCTCGAAATCAAACTTGTCCATCGCTTTGGATTCTGGATTCCTCTGTTCAAACTTCATTGTCCCTCCTTGGAATGACGCCTTTACTTTCTAACCATAACTCAAATTCTTCTTTTACATATTTGTCGGATTTAGACAGATTTTGATTTTTGGCTAAAGGTCGTAAATTGTCTAAGCTGTTTATTATCTTAACGTCTGTGATCCCATAATCTAAAAAAGCTGACACGGGGAATATATGATCTACGTGCCACTCGTTGTCTTTTAATGTGCTCCACTCTGGCGACGACTTGATGTGATCTCCGAATTCCTGTATTCCATAACCAAGAATCTCTCTCGATTTTGTGTTTTTCTTTTTGCCGGTTGACCGCAGGACATTATGCAGGACAGAATAGTATCTTTCTCTTGCGGCTTTGTTGGCCTCGACACGATCACGGTCTGGGTTCCACATGTGATTGTTGTGTCCAGATCGTCTTGTTGAAAAACAGTTTCTACATCTCTTGCCCAGTCTGAAGTTCATCAGAGTGATTTTGGACACGCTGCCGCATTTGCAACGGTATTCAACTGGAACATTGTTGGCTTTATATTCTCCAACCAATTCGCATCCACCATCTGAGAATATTTTCTGAACACTTTCTTGTGTATGTTTATGTTTGCATTCCATTATCGCCCCCTGTTACCAGATATGATTTGTGACCCATTGTCACATATATGGCTTGTTCCTGCAACAACAAGCACATCTCCGACAAGAAGGCCACAAACCCTCTGATCCGCTCCTGCCCATCAAAACTCACTTCATACCGAGCGTTTCTGTCGCAGAAGATTTGGCTCTTTTTATGCTCACGCCAGAATCCTTGTGTGTCGCTGATTTCAAGCGTGTAAGCATCATAGTTCTCCATCAAAAACTCTTCAAACAGTTGTTTTGGAGTTTTGCCGTCTTTGCCAAACTCAACACATTCCAACTTTTGTACTGGAACGTAAAACACGGCGACGTGCCCCAAATAAACCAGATTGTCTATTTCCATGATCCTTTACAGACGTACTCTGCCTTTCCTTCAAGGACTGTGCCTTGCTGGTCGAAGTCCAACAAGGGCGTGCTGCACACTTCTACAAAATTCTTGACTTGTGCCACAGAAAGAATCTTCTCGATATGATCTTTACATGCAATTAGTTCTTCTGTTGTGCCTGTGCCCTTCTTGTGAAACAGCATTTCATGGTGCCGTCTTTGATACACATTCCCGCCATGATACACATAGCAATATTCATGGCCAACAGTTATCGGAACTATCATGCCAACTTTTGATAGTTTTTGCAATACATTCAAATCTTCTTCTTTGTCGCTCTGCCAGCCGCCGTCTGGATACAAGCAATTGTTGAATTGATGAAAGAAAGATTTCTTGAACATGATTGATCCTGCAAGAAATCTCTTGTAGTTGTACAATTCGCACAATTCAAGATAATCTTGTGTGCCTCTCATGTGGTCTATCATATACATCTCTTGTGTGTCAGCAAAATACTTCAGATATTTGCTGTAAAGTGACGCAACAGCATCTCCACGAAGAGATCTAAACTGTGTCATGATTCTATTTGGATGATACCAATCATCATCATCCCATTGACACACAATCTCTCCGTGTGCCAATTCCACTGACAAGTTCCTCATTCTTCCAAGCGTCAAGTGTTTAGGTGCCTCAACAAAATGTATGTTGTCATGTCCGGCAATCATATCTCTGATCCCATTGTTTTGTGCAGGAGTTCCTTGAGAAACGATTATCATCTCGCACGGAGAATAAGTCTGTGCTAAAAAACATCTAATGGCAGACCATATCTCTGGCCTACCAGTAGTCACCGTGAGGCAACTCACAAATTTCTTTGGATCAATAGAGATCCCGCCATCAATCAACATCACCCACCTCATAAACAAAAGCCAGACCGTCACGACCCATCACTCTTACCATCGGCGAAAAATTCATATACCTCAGTGTTGCCACAATTGTCCTACGATGTTTGTTCATGAATTGGATATCATGGCTCCTCCATCTTGTGATGTTAAGATGATGCTCAAGATCCCACACATTCTTTCCATGATAACTGTAAACCTGCAAATGACCTCTGTTTTTCAACAGAGACACAGATGTACTGTTTACCAAGGCATCAGACAAAATGCTGTCCTCGCCAGCTTTGGCGTGTTTGCCAGCAGATGGATACCGTGCCTTGAATCCATCGCTATAAGCCATAAGAGTTCCGGGGATCAATCCATACCGAATGCTGTAGTTACTTAAAAATTCGTACCAGTTCTCCCAGTACAATTCCTGAGTCGGGAAATAATAATGAAGCTGATCGCCGAAATAAGAAACTCGATGTCCTGTTTTCAACAACGACCCATATTGAACCATCAGTCTGTCTGGCATATTGAAGTCATCGTCGTCCCACTGAACAAAAACCTCTCCATTGCACAAAGCCATTGAAATGTTCCTAAGTGCTCCGAGCGTGTAACTGCCACTCAAAAACACAAGACGCACATCTTCTTCGCCTTGAACCATTGCTGCGATCTGGTCTTTGTATTCTTGCCCAGCGTCGGTAACGATGACCAGTTCTTTGTTGGAATATGTCTGGTTTCTATAGCAACGATAGCTGTCCTTGAAATAATCAAAACGACCATCGGCGGTAATCATCAAACAACTGATTTTTGGAACTTGGTAATTTATGGTCAACATGCTCTTAAAAGAGCGTGTGAAAACGAAAAAAGGCCATGATCAGGAGAGCCTGATCATGGCCTTTGTGATGGATCGCAAAACGATTGGATCAAGCCTTGCGGCGACCACGCTTGCTTTCTGGGAGTTCGGCCCCTTCGGCGATGTAGTACCGACCGCCTTCTGCACGACCGATCAGACCTTCCTTCTTGAGATTCGTCAGATGGGAAGAGAGTTGAGTCGAAATGTCGTCGCTGTTGCTGACCCACTTCTTCTCGGTCTCGATGATCTCCTTGATTTCGGAAATCTGAAGACCTTCGGCATCGGACGGGAAATCGTCGAGCAGTTTCGCCCATTCCTTGGGATTCCGATCCAGAACGTCCCAGATGGCCTGCTTGAGACTCATCTCGTTGGTGTAGTTCCGTTCGGTCGGCGACACCTTGGCCCCGTTCTTGGGCTTGTTCTTGACAGACGTGTTCTTGTGCTTTGCCGCAGGCTTGGCTGACGGAACATTCCGACGCCGAACAGGGGCTTCTTCAGACGCCGTGCCGGAAGCGGCTGCGGCAATCTTTTGCATGATCCCGTCCATCTTTTCATTGAACTCTGTTTCGAGTTCGACAGCTTCCTGCTCCAGCTTGCGAATATCCGCAAGTGCTTCCGTGCGGCTCATCGTAGCCGTTGTCATGGGGTTCTCTCCAAAACTGCAACCAAGTGTTGGAACTAGCTTTGTTGTTGGCTGCACACAACCAAGCCTGATGTTGTCCACTTCAATCAGTTTATCATCTGAGAATCACATTACAAGTCCCAATTCAAAGAATTTTTCTGTTTCACCGGATACCTACTCTTATATCCTAGCACAAACAGAAGGGAGGCAACATGTTAGTGCTCTCAAGAAAAAGAGATGAAAAGATCATTTTGAAGACCGAACAGGGTGATGAAATCGAACTGACAGTCGTCAGAATCGACAACAACAAGGTGCGTTTAGGAATCAACGCCAGTAACAACGTCACCATCCTTCGATCAGAACTCGTTGAGTCGAAGATTCCAAAAATTGCATCGGCTTAACGCAACAACTCACTCAGGGAGCCGGTGCCGCTGTGAATACGGCGAATCGCATCGGCGACCAAGTGACTTGTCTTGACCATGTGAACCTTCTTACGGTTCCCGTCATTCAATCTCCAAGGCTCAACAGTGTCGGTCACGATGATACGTGTGTCCAGACCATCAAGAGCCTCATTGGCTTCACCACAAAACAGTCCATGTGTGGCACAAATTCCGAAGATTTGACCATGTTCCTTGAGGACCGTGCTACACGCTTTTTTCATGGTCCCGGCAGTGGAGATCATGTCATCGTAGGCGATCACATGGGCATTTGCGACATTCCCAATGATTCTACCACCAACAACCTGATTTTTCACACGGACTTTATCGAAAATGACCACCTCGATGTCGTCCAGAGAGACTCCCAGCTTGTTGATTTCTTTCAACAATGAAAGCCTGAATCGTCCTGCACGTCCAAGACCCCCACTATCTGGGGTCAAGACTTTAATGTCACTCTTGATGCCTGCATCCACCAGTTGTTTAGCACAATAGGCCGCAAACAGGTTTTTGGCCTCCAAGTTGTCGATTGGCACGGTGAAGGCGTTTTGTTCGGCAGCGAGATTATGAACGTCAATGAACAACGCTCTGTCAATCCCGCACGATTCCAACATTTTGGCGATGTACTTGGTCGTGATCGGGGATCGGCTTTCAGTCTTGCGATCCTGCCGTGCCCATGCCAAGTGTGGGATCACCACCACAACTTCGTGGGCAGAGGCGTCCTTCAAAGAGCCACACATGATGCTCAATTTGATGAACTTGTCGCAAACTGTCTCTTCAGAATCACCGTAGAGAGATTGAATTACGAAGACCCTGTGGCCTCGTACATTGTCGTTGCTTTTGGCGAATGGCTCCCCATCATCGAAGATTTTCTCTTCGTGATCGGCGATAGACATACCCAAATGCCCTGCCACCTCAATGGCATAGCCCTTGGAACCATCCAGACCGAAAATCTTAAACGGTCTGTGTCCGACCTTGCTCAAAGCATCGGTCACAGCGGTCTCGATCATCCGAGCGACTTCATCTCTGGAAATGAAGCCAGAAAGCATGTCGGACAATTCTCTTCTGGTGATAAACTCTGACATGTCGAATTCCTTTCGAGTTATTCTTCGTCTTCTACCACGAGACGAATGTCTGAGCGTCCAAAAGCTCATCATCCTCTATCTTTTCCCAGCCATGCAGTTTCTTGACAGCGGCTGCAAACAATGGATCAAGCTGTGCCTGTTGTTTGAGCACAGCATAGCAGAAATCATTGCCGTTTTCGGTGACGCCGACAACATTCATGTTTTGTCTCCAATTTTGGTGGTCCAACACAAAAATTGTAAGGTTCAGGAACGCCTTTGGCAATCTTGAGCCAGCAAAGTATTTCTCAGAAGCATCGTCACGGTCATTGGACCAACCCCTCCGGGAACCGGAGAAATCCACGATGCTTTGGCGGACACAGGCTCAAAATCCACATCGCCCACAATCTTTTTGTTTTCCAAACGATTGATCCCCACATCCACAACCACAGCCCCATCGGGAACCATATCCGCTGTCAAAAACCCCGGCTTACCAACGGCCACCACAATGATGTCCGACGCCAAGCAAACCTGTTTAAGACGTTCTGGAGGTGTCTGGTCATGGCAGGTAACAACTGTTGCATTCGCTTCCCCATGATCTTGCATCAACAGTGCCGACAGTGGCTTCCCCACAATATCAGATCTATTGATAATTGCAACTTGCTTGCCTGCAATTCGCACGCCGCTTCTGGTCAACAACTCTTGAATCCCTTGTGGCGTACAAGGCACAAAGCGAGGACGGCCCTGAAGCAGCAATCCAACATTTGTAGGGGAGAACACGTCAACATCTTTGAGCGGATTGATTGCGTCAAAAACTCTTTGTGGCTTCAACCCATTAGGCAGTGGAAGTTGAACCAGAATTCCATTCACAGAACGATCTTCGTTCAACCATTTGATCGTGGAGATCAGATGATCCATTGGATGAAACCAATTCTCGATGCCGCCCTGAAAGGGTTTGATCAAGAAACTATTGATGCCAACCTCGGCACACGCTTCTTGTTTCTTCTTGACATAGACTTCACTGGCTGGATCACTGGAACACAAAACGACAGCCAAGCATGGCGGAGTAATTGATCGTCTGGTGTTTTCATCGGTTGATTGATTATCTGCGATCTCAGCTTTGATCTCTGCCCTGATTCTGGCCGAAATGGCTGTGCCGTCCAAAATTTGTACCATCAACTCCCTTTCGGAAAATCCCACTCAATCAGATCATCGAATTGTTCGATGGTCCTGTTTGGTGGTTGGTATATGCTGTCATGGTAACGTGCGACATCGACCCAGTAATCCAAGGTGTGTCCACGGGAGTCGCTCTTAAATCTGCGATCTCCATGCACTTCTGGAAGTTCTCGCTTAAACATCACGAGTTCTACAGTGGCATCAAATGAATGAGCCAGACCGATATAACGACGACGCATTCTAAAAGAATGATTTGGTCTATCTATTACAAGACGAAGGCCCATGGCCAACGCTGTGCAAACAATCGTATTTTCCACACTCTTGTAAAGTGGTTTGAGAGACTCTCTGTAAAGACGGTAGTCGCCGCCATGAACGGCAGTAACAATCGAGTCATCGTTAAGAATGATGGCACCTTCGCTCGCAGCCTTGCGGCAGTAGGTGCTTTTCCCGGACGCAATAGGTCCGACCAGCAATTCAAGTTTCATTGTGGCTCCCTCCACTGAGAAAGCCATCTTAAAGAATCTATGAAGCTAAGTCAACGGGAGTTGGCGAGTATGACTCTGACACACCTATTGCTTTAAGAATCTCAATGAAATCTTCGTGCGAACAACAGTTGTCGTAGACTGCCTCCAGCACAAGTTCAGATTCTTCCCTAGTGTATCCGTATCGCATCAAAGATTCGGCCATCATGATGTTCTTTCGGCGAACCAACCATGATGCACTAAGTAAACGGTTGAAAGGGTTTGTGTCAAAAACACGATTGCAATTATTGCAGCTTGTGATACCATGAACTACTACATGGTGCAACGAGTGACCGCAGTGTGGGCATAACATAATCATTGCAGTATGTATAAATATCGACATGGATTTCAAAATGTGGCTTAATGAAAATTTGGGGAAGGGAGTCATCACGTTTGACTTCGATTCTACCATGACGACTCCTGTGTGGGACGCACAAAACGAGGGCTGGGGGCAGGGAGATCCTACAAATTTGGATCACCATCACTTCGAGAACATCGACCTGATGAAGAAATATGCCGCCCAAGGCTACACCATCTACATCGTAACTACCAGAAGTCTCAGTGAAGTCCCAGAAGTTGAATCGTTTGTCGCCCATCACAAACTACCAGTCG
>Ga0163150_10001240_pt1 | contig 44118 bp, 40 predicted proteins | sample OliLakLV19P2IB_FD_148628 | JGI IMG/M metagenome (GOLD analysis project Ga0163150, IMG submission 148628) | Freshwater microbial mat bacterial communities from Lake Vanda, McMurdo Dry Valleys, Antarctica - Oligotrophic Lake LV.19.P2.IB | ecosystem: Environmental > Aquatic > Freshwater > Lake >... | reverse complement strand
TGCAAGGTTTTCACTATAAATATCCACTTTCTTGCAGATTTATAAAAGCCCATTCATCCTATATCATTCGTATTTACATACGCTACAGGCTTTTTAAGGGAAGACTAATTAAATTTAATTATGAAAATTCAATACTGTTCAGATCTTCACTTAGAATTCCCAGAGAACCGGAAGTTGATACAACTAAATCCACTCATTCCAGCTGCTGAGATTTTAATTCTTGCCGGTGACATTGTCACGTTGCGCAACCTGAAAGATTATGATTGGTTCTTTGATTGGATTTCTGATCATTTCAAAATGACTTACTGGATACCAGGCAATCACGAATACTATCATCATTCAATAAGCGAAAAGGACATTTCCATTTCGGAAAATATCAGGACAATATTATCCTGCTAAACAATAAGGCAATTGAACTGTCCTATTACGTCATTCAGTGACTCAATTCAAGACATTCTCGATTATTTACTTTGTTGGGGAGACAAACTGAGTTCACACTTTACTATTTGGTAGCAATAACTAAATGGTTTCAAACTTTATTTGTATAGTTTCAAACTATATTGATTTGGTTTCAAACTTTATTTTTCAGTGTCATGAGGACACTACACCAGTAATTGCTAAATTTTTTAGCGCTCTAGTTCACGACTCTTTTGCACTAGTTCGCAACTTTATTGCACTAGTTCACAACTCTTTTGCTATCTGACAAGTTAAATTCAGGTCTAAGCCAGCTTACTCCACCGTAACCGACTTTGCCAGGTTGCGCGGTTGATCTACATTACATCCCCGCATCACAGCAATGTGATAAGAAAGTAATTGCAACGGCACTACCGAGATCAGCGGCATAAGCGACTCAGTTACATGTGGTACTTCTATTACAAACTCCGACATTTTTGGTATCAATGTGTCGCCTTCAGTAATGATGGAGATCACTCGACCCTTGCGCGCTTTTACTTCCTGGATGTTGGAAACAACTTTTTCGTATGAGCTATCTTTTGTTGCTATAAATGCCACAGGCATTTCAGCATCAATTAAGGCTATCGGTCCGTGTTTCATTTCGGCAGCCGGGTACCCTTCCGCGTGGATGTATGAAATCTCTTTTAGTTTTAAGGCTCCTTCCAGCGCAACCGGGAAATTGTAGCCGCGGCCTAAGTATAAAAAGTTACGTGAGTCTTTAAATTCTTCGGCAATCAGTTTTATCTTATCATTCAGTGCCAATACTTTTTCAACTTTAGCAGGCAGGTTTTCCATCTCCACTAAAATCTCATTAAATTTTTGTTCAGTAATTGTTCCCTTTTTCTCAGCAACAATTAACGCAATCATGTTAAGCACCGTTAACTGTGCGGTAAATGCTTTAGTACTGGCCACACCAATTTCAGGACCAGCATGCGTGTAAGCTCCCGCATGTGTTGCTCGTGGAATGGACGAACCAACAACATTGCAAACACCAAAAATGATAGCACCTTTCGATTTTGCTAATTCAATAGCGGCAAGCGTATCTGCTGTTTCACCAGATTGTGAAATAGCAATCACCACATCGCCTTCGCGGATAATTGGATTTCGATACCGAAACTCTGAAGCATATTCAACTTCTACGGGTACTCTACAAAACTCTTCAAAGAAATACTCGGCCACTAATCCGGCATGCCACGAGGTGCCACAAGCCAGAATAACAATGCGATCCGCTTGAACCAATTTATTTAAATATTCGCGCAAGCCGCCTAATACTAATCGTCCAGAAGCAGAATCCAACCGACCGCGCATACAATCTCTTATAGAACGAGGTTGCTCGAAAATTTCTTTTAACATGAAATGCTCGTAGCCACCTTTTTCAATTGCTTCCAATTCTAAATCAATTGTCTGTATGTATGGGGTAAGCGGTAGATTGGATGTGTCCTTAATGGTTAGCTCACCATCATTGATAATAGCTATCTCCTGATCATTCAAATAAATGACTTCATTCGTGTATTCGATAATTGGTGTAGCATCCGAAGCCATAAAAAATTCGCCTCGCCCAACACCTAACACCAGTGGACTTCCTTTGCGAGCAGCAATTAATAAGTTTGGATCATGCACAGACATCACTACAATGGCGTATGCCCCAACTACTTTTGTAAGCGCCAGCCGAACGGCCTCTTCAATTGAGCAATTCTCATTTTCTTTTATGTCTTCAATAAAATGAATGAAAACCTCCGTATCCGTTTCGCTTAGAAACGTATGGCCTTTGCGCAATAAATCTTGCTTCAGTGCTGAGTAATTCTCGATAATTCCATTGTGAATGATAGCGAGATTTTTTGTAGCTGAGTAATGTGGGTGTGCATTTTCATCGTTTGGTTCGCCATGGGTAGCCCAGCGTGTGTGCCCCATACCAATATGACTATGCAAATTTTGACCTTTTATATAAGATTCTAATTCCGCGACCTTCCCTTTCTTTTTGTAAACATTGAGGCCACCGTTCAGTAATGCAATACCTGTGCTATCATAGCCTCGGTATTCTAATCTTTTCAACCCTTTAATGATTACTTCATGAGCTTGGCGATGGCCAACATAAGCAACAATTCCACACATAGGTTATTAGTTTTCGGTAAGAAGTGGGCGTGTGTAGTAAATTTTAAGTTTGATATTATCTTTTGGGAAAACAGTCCGGTTAACCGCTTTGCCTGCAAGCGGACTGACTGGTGTGAGTGCCCAGTAAGGATACTTGCTTTCTTTAACATTGAAGAGCCGCTGGAAGAATATGGTGGGGTATCCTAGATAAGTTTGGTCATCGCTGGAATAGAGTAATGCAAACAAACCGCCTGCATCGTTGGCCGCTAAAACCGATCCATTGAAAACAACAATAGACCTGGCAACCGGTATTATATCAATAGAGTCTTGCCTTGAGCTTACGGTTCTATTGCGATTGTTCATTCGCAACATAGCCATCGATAAATTTTGAGGTGCAGCAAACTCAGTTGATGACCCAACATCATTTAGTGAGAGTTCAGCCGAGTTGATGATAATACGCGGAATAGTATCCATATATTCATAAAATTTTGAGAAGTCCAGTTTGGTCACGATGGATGTCCCGTTTTGAATATGGCGATTGTTAGAGCCTGTGAAATCTGAATAAAAAGTATTGAGGCCATCTAATTCGCTGCCGGAACGGTTTGAATTTATTTGGGTGAAGGCAATCAAGGTTGCCAATGAGAAGGTTACAGATTTAACAACGTCTTCTTCATGGTAATATAAAGTAAGAGCCGTATTTGGATCGAAATTATCTATGCCCACAACTTTGTCTGATTGTTGAGGAACAATCGCAAGTCCTTTAAATTGCTGAGTAAAGTAAGTCGCATTAGTAAACAGCGTATCTTCGGCATTGATTGCATCAAACAATCGCTGCCCAAATGTATTGGCCAATTTGAATTTTGCGGTAAGCACTGAGTCAGAACTTGTATAGGGTATTTCTTCTTTAAAATAATCAGCATTTACTCGTAAATCAGCTGTTGCAAGTGGATTGTTACTTATGGCAACAGGGGAGTTAAAGAAGTAGGAGTTATTAAAATTCAACACCTCGGTAATTTCATAAATCGAAATAGTTTGATTGGTTTCACCAGAGGTGCCATAACTGTAAAAATCATAGCGCAGTTGAAGAAGCACTGAGTCGTATTGGGCAAGTGCAGAAAGAACAGGAAAAATGGCTGGCCTAAATTGCGCAAAAGTTCTCGCTTCAATGGATCCAAAAATAGGATCCACATATTTGCCAAATAGTAAACGACTTGATTCGCTTGGGGGCACTGTTGGAAAACTTACCGTACTCAAAGAATCCATCCAGAGCACGCTACTCTCAACAGGAATTTCGGCATAGTATACTTTGAATCTTTGTTGGTTACTGAAACCCAAAAAATTCAAATCTTCTTCGCACGAAAATAAAATAACTAGAAAAGAGAGGAGGAAGGCACTTTTAGCCCACCAGCTCTGTGTATAGATTATAAAACGATTCGGTGTAATTGTCGTCTTTTTCAATGGTTTCAATTTTCGTCTCTTTTAGCTTTTTAACTAATCCTTCTAACTTTTTATTGTCTCCACCCATGGAAACTACGTCTGAAAATTGAGCGCCCAATTTAATGAACCCCTCGTAGTCTGCACTTTTTAAGTGCCCCAACATGTTGTCTTCAATATCCATCATGCGCACTTTACCCATTAAATCACCTTTAAACTTATGCGTAAAGCTATTATCGTAAATGGTGAAAACCGTTTTTGTGTTCTTAAATAACGGATCGTTTTTATAGGTTGTTTTTAAATACAAGGGTATAAAACTGGTAATCCAGTCGTTGCAATGAACAACATCGGGTGCCCAGCCCAGTTTGCGCACGGTTTCAATTACGCCTTTGCAGAAGAAGATTGCACGCTCGTCATTATCTTCATAAAACTTGTTTGCTTTATCATGAAAAACAGACTTGCGGTGAAAATAATCTTCGTTATCAATAAAATAAACCTGAAGCTTGGCATTAGGAATGGAGGCAACCTTAATAACCAATGGTTTTTCTTCGTCTCCCACCGCGATGTTAATACCAGAAAGTCTAACTACTTCGTGTAGCCGATTCTTTCGCTCATTAATCAAACCAAACCTTGGTACAAGAATCCGGATTTCCATGCCTCTTTCCTGCATAGCCTGAGGGAGCTTTCTGACAAAGTCGGCTACCTCTGTAGTCTGCAAAAAAGGGTTGATCTCACTGGCAACATAAAGAATCCGGATTTTAGACATAATATGGTTTTTTAATTCAAGACAAAAAACAGAACCACAAAAATACGGAATTTTAATGCGGCCATCAACTATCCTTCGGATATAAGGCCTATATTTGCACCCCTTTAAAAAGGCCAGAAATGGATATTTTCAAGGAAATTTTGCCCTTTAAGACCTTTTTAGGGACTTTACGAAGCGATTTAAAGTCGATAGGATTTGTCCCTACCATGGGGGCTCTCCATAAGGGACATTTGGCTCTTATCGAGGCTTCGCAGCGCGAAAACAGCAAAACGATTTGCAGCATTTTCGTTAATCCAACCCAATTCAACAATGCCGAGGATCTCGCAAAATACCCTCGAACTTTAGAGAAAGATGTTAACCTTCTTTCGAAAGAAGGATGCGATATTCTTTTCTGTCCGCCACCCGAAGAAATGTATTCCAAAACCTCACATTTAAAATTTGATTTCGGATCGCTTGATAAAGTAATGGAAGGTAGTTTTCGACCAGGTCATTTTAGTGGCGTGGCTCTTGTTGTTTCAAAACTTTTCAACATAGTAAATCCAGATCGTGCTTATTTCGGCCAAAAGGATTTTCAACAATATAAAGTCATTGAAAAACTTATAGAGGAGTTAAAATTTAATGTCACCCTCAGAAGTGTGCCGATCGAACGGGAATCCGATGGTTTGGCGATGTCTTCACGAAACAGCCGCTTAACTGTTGATCAACGGAAAAATGCGATTGTTTTTTATGAATCATTAGTTCAGGCAAAAATATTGTTGAAAAGTGGTTCCAATCTAAAATCTACTCTCGAAACCATCAAAGAAAATGTTTCTAAAAAGGACGGAATAAAACTTGAATATCTTGAATTGGCGGACACAGCAAACTTAATGCCTTTGGAAAACGTTTCTCCTAAAGCCATACTTCTTATCGCTGGCTATGTGGGCGAGGTTAGATTGATTGATAATTTATTACTAGCAGAATGAGAATTGAAGTTTTAAAATCTAAAATACACCGGGTAAAAATTACAGAGGCAGAGCTACATTATGTTGGCAGCATTACGCTGGATCAAAAACTTATGGAAGCCGCTAATTTGATTGAGGGTGAAAAAGTGCAAATTGTTAACATTAACAATGGCGAGCGGTTGGAAACCTACGTGATAAAAGGTGAAGCTAACTCAGGCACCGTTTGTCTTAATGGACCCGCTGCTCGCAAAGCTCAGGTGGGTGATATTGTTATTATTATTTCTTATGCTTCCATGGAAATTGAAGAAGCAAAAAAATTTAAACCATCTTTGGTTTTTCCTGATCCTGAAAATCGCTTAAGTTAACCTTCGAATTTAATCCTGACCAACTTGCACCCTAAGCTCAAAGTCTTACTTCAGTATACAGTAATGATAGGCATAACAGCCACATTGCTCTGGCTTTCCTTACGCGGACTAACGGTAGCAGAAGGTGAAGATAAATCTGAATTTATCTGGAATGCCTGGAGGAGATGTGACAAGGGTTATCTTTTGATTATGGCCTTAGTGGCGATGGCCAGCCACCTTTTGCGCGCAGTGCGCTGGAAAATGATGTTGCAGCCATCTGGTAATAATGTAAAACTTAGTAATAGTTTCCTATCGCTTATGATTGGTTATCTTGTTAATATGGCAGTGCCTCGCGGTGGTGAAGTATCACGTTGCTACAACTTGTATAAGCTGGAAGAAACTCCAGTTGAAGTTTCATTTGGAACGGTTGTAGTTGAGCGATTGGTTGATTTGGCATGCCTGATTATTTTGATTGGTCTTTCTTTTATTGTTGAGTGGCAGAGACTAAAGGCATTTATCGACACATTAGATTTTTCTTCTTCAGGCAAGTCATCGTTTCCTATTTGGATAGTGATAGTTATAGTCGTGGTAATAATACTTGCAGTTGGAGTTTACATGTTGCGTAAAAATGAAAAGCTCCGTAAAATTTTGATTGGCTTTAAAGTGGGCTTTCTATCTATATTTCGATTAAAGAATAAATGGCTTTTTGTTTTTTATTCATTCGGAATTTGGGCACTCTATTTTTTGATGAGTTACTTTGTCGTGATTGCATTTCCTGAAACGCGTGATCTTGGTATGAGTGCTGTGCTTACCTTGTTTGCCATCGGTTCCATTGCCATGGCAGCTCCTCTGCCGGGTGGTGCGGGTTCGTATCATACCTTAGTGCCACTTGGGTTGGTGATGCTGTATAATCTACGAAAGTCTGATGCCGTTGCGTTCGTATTTATTTTTCATGGCTGGCAAACAATAATCATGATTATAGCCGGTGTAGTATCTTTGATTGTCAGTTATCTCATCATTCGATGGAAGAAAGTGCCCGTAAAATAGTTGATCTAACAGAAGCCAAAGTGGTTGTGAAAGCGTGGCAGCAAGCCGGGCTGAAAGTAGTTTTCACCAATGGCTGTTTTGATTTGATTCATCTAGGCCATGTTGACTATTTGGAAAAAGCTCGGAACCTTGGCGATAAACTAATACTTGGGCTAAATACCGATGACTCTGTTAGTCGCTTTAAAGGATCCGAAAGACCGTTGCAGGACCAAAACTCCAGAGCCCGGGTATTGGCTGCCATGCAGTTTGTAGATTTGGTTGTTTTTTTCAATGAAGACACCCCTTTGAATTTAATTTCTGAACTTGTTCCCAATATATTGGTTAAGGGAAGTGACTATTTGACAGAAAACATTGTTGGCGCAAATGTTGTTGAAAAGGCGGGAGGGGTGGTGAAGACAATCGACTTTGTGCCGGGATATTCGACCACTCGGATTGTAGAAAAAATAAAAAAACAAACTTTATAAATTATGGGCGCTTTAATTATTACAGGGTTCTTCATGTTAGTGGGTTGGCTTGTAAGTAACAGGCTGAAGAACAAATTCAAAAAGTATTCTGAAATCCGCTTGACGAAAGATTTAACGGGTGGCGAAATTGCGAAGCTAATGTTAGCTGACAATGGCTTACAAGATGTAAAAGTTATTTCCGTTGAAGGTCAGTTATCAGATCATTATAACCCAGCCAATAAAACGGTTAATCTTAGTCATGATGTTTATCATGGCCGGAATGCGGCAGCTACTGCGGTGGCGGCACACGAATGTGGGCATGCGGTGCAACACGCTAAAGCATACAGTATGCTTCAGTTTCGTTCGGCTATGGTGCCAGTACAAAACATCAGCGCGAAGGTTATCAATATGGTTTTCCTAGGCATGATGTTCGGAGCCTTTTTGTTTAAGGGATTATTTTCAATGGATGTTGCATTGATGGTAATTATAGCATGTTATGGAGTGTTTGCGCTCTTTGCGTTGGTCACTCTACCCGTAGAATTTGATGCCAGCAAGAGAGCATTGGCCTGGATTGAAGCGCGTGGAATAGTTACTCGTCAGGAACATGATATGGCTAAAGACGCACTGAACAGCGCAGCAATGACGTATGTGGTTGCAGCTATTGGTGCCGTTACTATGTTGTTGTATTATGTTATGATCTTCTTGGGGAGAAGAGATTAAACAATTCTAAAATATATTTAGAGGTCTGCCTTAAACCGCAGACCTCTTTTTTTTGTTTCTGAAAAGAAGTTAACTTGAGACGCTATGAATTTTGAATTATCAGAAGAACAATTGGCGGTGCAGGCAGCCGCCCGCGACTTTGCTCAAACAGAATTATTACCTGGAGTTATTGAGCGCGACACCGATCAAAAATTTCCGATCGAACAAATTAAAAAAATGGGCGAATTGGGGTTTATGGGTATGATGGTAGACCCCAAATATAATGGGGGCGGCATGGATACCATTTCGTATGTGTTGGCAATGGAAGAAATTTCAAAAGTAGATGCCTCGGCTTCGGTGTGTATGTCAGTGAACAATTCGTTAGTGTGTTGGGGGCTTGAGAGTTTTGGTAATGAAGAACAAAAGGAAAAATACCTGAAGCGATTAACAACGGGAGAAATTATAGGCGCATTCTGTCTTTCCGAACCTGAAGCCGGGTCAGATGCAACCAGTCAGCGCACAACAGCTGAAGATAAAGGTGATTATTATTTATTAAACGGAACGAAGAATTGGATTACCAATGGAAAGAGCGCCAGTGTGTATGTGGTAATCGCACAAACCGATGCTTTGAAAAGACACAAAGGTATCAACGCATTAATTGTTGAGCGCGGCATGGAGGGTTTTGTGGTGGGGAAGAAGGAAGATAAGATGGGAATTCGCGGCTCAGATACTCATTCATTAATGTTTACGGATGTGAAAGTTCCTAAAGCAAATAGAATTGGTGATGATGGATTTGGATTTACGTTTGCCATGACAACCTTAAATGGTGGCCGGATTGGGATTGCATCGCAAGCTTTGGGAATTTCCGCAGGAGCGTATGAGTTGGCTTTGAAATATTCTAAAGAAAGAAAGGCCTTTGGAAAGCATTTATCCGAACACCAGGCTATTCAATTTAAACTTGCCGATATGGCGACTAAAATTGATGGTGCTCGATTATTGATTTGGAAAGCGGCCTATCTGAAAGATCAAAAGAAAGATTTTGTTAAAGCTGCCGCAATGGCAAAACTATTTGCTTCACAAATTGCACAAGAGGTAACAACCGAAGCCGTGCAAATACATGGCGGCTATGGCTATGTAAAAGAGTATCATGTTGAACGCATGATGCGCGATGCAAAGATCACACAGATTTATGAAGGCACAACCGAAATTCAAAAGATGGTGATTTCAAGGGAGCTGTTGAGATAGAAATTTCTAGGTTTTAGTTAGAAGCTTTTATAAACTTCTTTGTTAGAATTGATCCATCACGTTTGGTTAAACGAACGAAATACATACCATCAGCCCAACCACCAACAGAATATTCAATTACTGTTTTTTCGTTACCAATAGTTACAAGTTGATTAATGAGTCCTCGACCTTGTAAATTCATTATTTGAATTTGTACTTCTTCTGAAGCAGGCAAGCCTTGAATTTCAAGTGCAAGTTTCCCTGCACTTGCTGGATTGGGATAAACGGACAGTGACATGTCGTCAGATACAGGTTCAATTGCTGTTACTGGTCCTTGAATACTCAGATTGTCGATTGCCCAACCCCAGCCTGCATTTGCCGCATCGGCTGAGAGCCGGAATCTTATTAATACATTGTCGCCTGCAATAAATTTACCTGATGTTGTAAGGTTGATCAAGCGGGTTTTATAAAGTGATGGACTTCCGCTTCCGCCTGCATCATAAGTATTTTTCCAACTTGAATTTGCTAAAGAAGAATAGGGGTCAACAAGACTTTCCCAGGTATTGCCTGCATCTTTTGATCCTTCAACCACAACAAAGTCTTTATTATTTGTGCCGGAATATTCAACTAAAACAACTTCGCTAAAAAGTATAAAAGGATTTGTTGAACTAATCGTCACTGGCTTAGTAAGAGTAAATGAGTAGCTCGAAGTGCTATTGGTTAATCCAAATCCATTTAAATATGGGTGATCACTTTGAATTGCTCCATTGGCAAACCCAGCAGGTTGCGAAATAGAAAAGAAATTGCCAACGAAATCGCTATTGGCCGAATTGAAATCAGAGGCGTATTGTGAAACAGGTGTTCCAAAATTTATAGCGGGCACTTTAAAAAATGAACCAACGGGTAATGTTCCTTCATTGCCAGCCGTGTCAGATGAACGAATTTGATACTCTATGAGATCGTTGACCACCAATCCAATAAAAGATAAGTTAAGTGTGTATTGCGAGATTTCATCAGACAGGGGAAGTTCTTCTGAAATAATCGCACCATTGTTTACTTTATAATCAACAAATAATTTATTAACCCCAGAGTTATCTTCCACTTGAATAGTAATCGGTAATGTTGGCGCTGATAATTTTAGATAATCGAAATGATCGTGAAAAATAGTTGGTGGAGTTTCGTCAATTTGAATCTTTAAGTTATCGATAGCCCAACCCCAGCCGGCTGCAAATGGATCGCTAAATAATTTGAACCTAATTACCACCTCATCGCCCTCTGTAAATTTTGTCAGGAGATTAAGCGTTCTTTTAAAGAATACAGATGGGGTTCCAACAGCCGTTGAATTATTACCTGTAATAGCATTGTTATAGAGGTTCAGCCAGGCAGCATTACTTCGCGAGTCATAACCATTGGCAACAGGTGTCCAGGTAATACCCCCATCTTTAGATCCTTCAACCACTACGTAATCATAGAATCCTTCAGTTCCAAAAACAGAGCCTATTTCTCCAGGCTCCACCAAAACAATTTCATCAAACACAATTGTTGCATCGACTGCTTTAACCCGAATTGGTATTTTTAATTGATAGATAAATTCAACGGTTTCACCTGGAAACGTATTGCCTTCCGGATAAGGATGAATAGAATGAATAGCTCCGTCATTAAAGCCGCTTGGCTGTGCAACACTGAATCCATTGCCAAAAAAATCAGTTGTGCTTGTGTTGAAACTATTGGTGTAAGAATCTTGAGTTGGCTCGAGGCCAACCACCGGCACAACATGATACTCAGTAGCTGAGGGACTATACCCTAAGTTACCTCCAGGAGTTCCAATTTCTGAAAGGTCGCGAGCCATTATTCTATAGGATACTTCGTCATTGATCGCCAACGCTGGCAGTTGTATTGTAAAAGTATAGAGATCTGAGCCATCGGTATTAGTAGGTAACGTGATCGCAGGTTCCTCAACCCCATTAAAAAAATAATTTAGTTTAACTTCTTTAATGCCAAGATTATCGGTGACCGAGGCTTCAATTTTTAACTCGGTATCAGATTCAATAATAAATCCTTTCGGAGAATGAGAAATTACAGGAGGTTCAGTATCGGGGCCGGTAGAAAAAATATTAAACTGTTGAACTTGGGTTTTTAGGTTCTCAACTATTCCTCCTGGATTTACGAAGCGTCTCCCAGTTGCATCTTCTGCAGAAATATAGTATCCATAATCGGTTCCTAAACCTGAACTAGGAATATTGGCGCTATATTCATTGCCAGAAATCAAACCCATTGCAATTTCGGTAAAAGTGGTTCCGTTTAATGTATAGTGTAACTTGACGGATTCCGCCTTTAATATCGCACCCTCATCGGCCACTATATTAGCTTTAACATTATAAGGTCCAACTATATCTTCTGTTCCGGCTAAAGGAGTCTGTTTTATTGAGATGACTTTCCAACCTAAATCATTTAGTAAGTTTAATGCAATTCCCGGATCACGTATACTTTCCCCGGGGGCAATAGCGTGGGTCATTAAAGCGTTACTGGTTCCGTCATAAGTTTCGTCATTGAGATGGTAAATACTAGAGCCAGGACTAAAACTGCTAGGGGCGTAAATTTTTGCCAGCGTAGAGTTGGAATCAAAAAACAGATTTCCACCAGATAATTGAGTAGCCATATCTGGTGATGGAGATGCAAATGTTTCAATAATATTTTGACTAAGATTATTTTCAACAGACACATCGTAAATCATAGGTAACCCAGTGCCGAAAGCATCAATCGATCCCTGCGAATTGCTAACGGTAAACCCTCCTGTGATCCCTAACCCATGCCCAATTTCATGCATTACAACCGTAACGAAGTCATATTTTCCTGAAGCAGGAGGTGATGCAGTATTAAAGTGCCAGCTATTAAGGTCACTATTAAAATTAGCTACAATGTCAGGCTCATTCTCGTTCAAATTTCTACCAGCCAGTTTTTCTGCTAAGACAATTGGGTACCATACATTTAATTTTTGAGCGCCCGGAAAATTTCTAAAGATACTTGTAGTTCCTGCGCTGCCAAGAACGCCAGCGGCCAGACTTCTCCACCGTGCTTCAATTCTTATGGTTACTGGTGAACTTATCAGAGACTCCCAAATATCTACAGCTTCCTGAAAAGCAGCTTGAGCATCCTGTGCATCAGTACCGAATCCAATATAAGTTACTTCAATATTTGCAGTTTTTATTCTGGCCGCGGGATTGTACTTTCCTCTTTGAAAAATTTCAGGTGCAGGAACATTGAAGAAGTGGTCTTCTTTACCAGCATAACAAACTGTGCTAACCATAGTTTTTAGGCTCTCAATTTGAGAGCTATTTTCAGGCTTCTTAAAATCCTGTCCATAAAGAACAACGGAGCCGCTTAGAAAAGTCGCAAAAACAAAAATCCACACCCTCATAAATCGTAATTATTTCTTAAACTTATCAAAATGAATTGATTGCTACTAAATCAGATTCCTCGCTTTCAATTCCAGGTATTTATTAATGGTATTTATAGTTAGCTTTTCAGGGCTCGTCAATATTGATTGAATTCCGTATTTCTGAAGTTCTTTTGTTATTAGTTTCTTTTCGTAGCTAAACCGTTCGGCAATAGCCTTGTAATAAATCTCTTTTAAACCCGTTGCCGGGCTATCCGTAACTTTTCTTAATTCGGTATTCTCAAAAAAGATAACCACTAACAAATGAGCTTTATTAAGATTAAGCAAATAAGCCAACTGGCGATGTAAACTATGAATGCTTTCAAAATTGGTAAACAATAAAAGAAGACTGCGCTGTGAAATCTTTCTTCTAATAGTTGAATACAATACTGAAAAATCTGTTTCTAAATAAGCAGTCTTTTGATTGTACAAGACTTCCTGAATGGTTGCCATTTGATTATTCAATCGCGCGGCCGGAAGCATGTTGCCAATCTTATCCTGAAAAGTAATAAGCCCGGCTTTATCTGATTTTTTAATAGCAATGTTGGAAATAACCAACGTAGCGTTAATGGCATAGTCGAGTAAACTCATTCCCGCAAAGGGCATTTGCATTACACGACCTTTATCAATAAGGGAATAAACTTGTTGCGACCGTTCGTCTTGGTATTGATTTACCATTAAGCGCGATCTTCTTGCTGTAGCTTTCCAATTCACGGTTCGAAAATCATCGCCCGAAACGTATTCTTTAATCAATTCAAACTCCTGATTTTGACCAATGCGTCTGATTTTTTTTATACCGGTTTCGGTGAGACGATGACTAATAGCCAACAACTCATACTTGCGCATTTGAATGTAAGACGGATAAACAGGGACCATCTTATCATTTGAAAATTTGAATCTGCGCGAAACTAAATTCAGTTTTGAACTAACTAAAACATTAACAGCACCAAATGAATATTCACCGCGCTTTACTGGCCGTAATGTATAATTGATTACTTTCTGATCGCCTGCATGTAGTGATAAGTTGAATTCTAAATCTCTGCGTTGAAATTGATGCGGGATTTCATCAAACACGCGTAACGCTATTGGGAATGTATAATAGCTTTCCAGATAAATAGCAATTTTGTTTTCATCACCATTACTGAGTTTATCAGCCACCAATCTTTCTCCACGCATGCCAACTTTTGTGCGGAACAATAGAATTATGTCTGTTATGATTGCCGATAAGAAAATAAAAAATAAAATCTTTGGAATGAAGTAACCGCCACCAAGCACAAATGTCAGGATGAAGATCATCACAAGGATACCCACACCTAAAAACACTCGTTTATTAAGATATAGCTGGCGAATTAATTTCATCAACGCGGCACTTCAATTTTATCGACAATTTGTTTCACCACCTCATCAGCGGATATTCCTTCCATTTCTTTTTCAGGACTTAAGATCAGGCGATGACGCAAGACGGGCAACGCTATAAATTTTATATCCTCCGGACTTACAAAGTCGCGGCCATTAATCATTGCATAAGATTTTGCACCCATCAATATTGATATGGAGGCACGGGGAGAAGCGCCCAAAAATAGCATTGGGTTGTTGCGTGTTTCCTGAGTGATCTGAGCGATGTATTGCAACAGATTTTTTTCAACATGTACCTGCTGTGCAAATTGACGAAACGTATGAATTTGTTCTGCTGAGAGAATAGCATTCACTTCCGATACAGCTTGCAATCCCTTCCGTTCATGATGACGTGTGATGATATCAATCTCTTCTTCATGAGTTGGATAATTGACAGCAATCTTAAAAAGGAAACGATCCAATTGCGCTTCAGGTAATCGATAAGTTCCTTCTTGTTCAATCGGGTTTTGTGTAGCCAGCACCATGTAAGGACTTTTCATTTTATGCGTATAGCCATCCACCGTTACCTGACGTTCTTCCATTACTTCAAACAAAGCGGCTTGCGTTTTAGCAGGCGCTCTATTGATTTCGTCAATCAACACAATGTTTGAAAAGATAGGGCCAGCTTTAAATTCAAACTCCGAAGTTTTTAAATTATAAACTGATGTCCCCAACACATCGGAAGGCATGAGGTCGGGTGTAAATTGAATTCTCGAAAAATCGACCGAAATAATTTTTGCGAGAAGTTTTGCTGTAAGAGTCTTTGCTACACCGGGCACGCCCTCAATCAACACATGCCCATCAGCCAGTATGGCCGTTACGAGCAAGTCGAGCATGGTTTCTTGACCTACAATTACTTTTCCTATTTCTGATTTAATTTTTTTTACCTGTTCGTTCAAAGCGGTCAGGTCAACGCGACTTTCAAAAATGTTATCTTCCATGCGACATTATTTCTTTTGGTGAAATTTTTCGATCAATTCGTTTAGGTGCGTGAGTTCTGGGGCTGAGATTCTTTCTTTCTCTGTAATTTGATTAATCGTTTTTGCCAGATCTCGAACAGTTTGCTCACTGGCGCCTGATTTTCGGGCAAGCAGCATAGAGAACTCTTCGGTGTTGATCTTTCCATTAATATGAAACTGTGAATAAACCTGCTCTAAGAAAAATTGTATTTTTTTCTCAGCTATATTTTTATGATCACCTCGTTGATAATACAAATTACCAATGGTGCCAACAAACTCGAGGGTTGTGTTTGCTAATGGAGTGATAATTGGGATAATACGTTGCTTGCGCTTGGATTCAAAAATCATAAACATCAGGATGCTGACAATGGTTAAATAGTATGCCCATCGCAAAGGCTCGGTGCGCAAAATAAAACGCAGCGGAGTTGCGGCCTCCATTCTTCCTACATGATAGTATTCAGTCCAATAAGTTTCCTTTTGTGGGAGATAAGAAAGTGAAGCCGAAGCAAACTCATGATTTACAGAATCCAATAAATGAATATTAGTGAAGGCCATTGGAGTGCAATTTAGTATGAGCGCACCTTTGCCACGGTTAATGCGCACAGCAACAGCTTGTCCGAAATCATTACGCGAAATGACAGAAGCCTCAACAGAATCGATATAACTAAAATAGTTGTGGGCATTGCCGCGTTTATAATAAAATTGTTTTGCTGAATCGATGGCCGGATTGACAAAATGTATTTTGGTAGAATCAGCTAATATGAACTCGCTTCCCCCATGAAAAAAAGAATCACTTACGGTAATGCCTAACGTATCGGCTAAGCGACCATAAAAGTTATTGGCTGAGATAAATGCATAACCTCCATTTTCAATATGTTTCAATAATACTTCTGTGTCTAGTTTGTCTGGTGAAAATGTGCTACTTAGAATAAAAATATTTTCATTTGCCGTTAGGGTGTCTTTTAATTCGTAAAGTGGTTGATAAGAACTAGTAATTGAATGATTGATTAGGGTTGGGAATAATTGGCTAAAGGCATAAGCACCATATGGATTTTTATCCTCATGATGAAAGGTAATCGTCCAATCATATTGTTTGGATTTGGATAGCATAAGCACGAGTAACAGCGCGCCTAAGATGCCGAGATACGTTATGTATTTCCAATCCTTCTTCATGATACTTTATCTTTCCAGAAGGAAAATATTTGTTTCACTTTTTGAAATTGGTTTTCGTTAATGGAAAAATTTCCATACCACGCATAATCAAAATAGAAACTCAATTCGTTTAGTCCAGTTTTGAGGTCGCCTTTTTGAAGTTCTTCCACATAATCGTGATTGGTTTTGCCGGGCTTAAAGTCAATCAGCTGCTTATCGGATAGAATTTTTAATGCATAGAGAAAAACCAATCGGGTGGCCAGACGATATGCTTTTCTTTCTGTAGCTTCACTGATCAGCGTATCAAAATCCATTTCGTGAATGTTTTCATGAAATACCTGGTATGATTGTTTGCCTTGATCGGAACTTGAATAAAAAACCCGGAAAGCATTTACTTTTAGCAGGAGCATAATCACAGCAATGATTGCGCCCGCAGCTAACAGATACATAATGAAAATACCCAGATCAGTTGTAGTAGCTTTAAAAATGATATTTGATAGCAGCCAGTTTATCCAGCGTTTAAATCGATCCCATAATGACTCCGCAACGGTAGGTAGTTGCGTATAAATCAAATCCGGATCGGCTTTTAATTTGTTTACATCGGCTTCTGAAAATTTTCGCAGCTCAATATGAGTAGTATCGATCGCTCCTGCAAACTCTTTTTTATCTTCATAATCAGAAACGAGACTGTCTGTTTTGATGTTAACAAAGCCAGAATCGATAGTGATTGGGGTTATGCCTTGTGCATATCCACCAAGTGAAATTAGAAGAAAGAGAACGGAAAGATATTTTGACAAGGAGTATTTAGTTATATCAGTAATTTTCTTCTGGTCGGTTTGTATAGGGTGTTTGCTCACCTAAAGTTTCAATCTCACTCATCAAGCCGCGCGCCTCTTTGAGTTCTACCAGGTTAAAGTATTGAAACGCAATGCCAACATTTGGAAGCGAGTACAAAATCATTTGTGCCATGTAATAAAGTGTGAAGCACACAGCCGTAATGATTGTCATGGTTGGGGTCATTTCAAAGGGATTGCCTGTGGTTGCTGTATGCAATGAAGCAGAGAACACTATAACATAGTACGGCATTAGGAATATGTAGGAAGAAATTCCAGTAATCATCTGTAAAATGAAAATTAGTCCAAATGTGCTCCACCATTTTCCATTGTTTACCAGGCGATAAGATCTTACAATGGAGTCGAAGAAGTTTTTCTTTTCATGAGCTTGAACAAAAAAAGTAAGCGAAATACTTACTGCCAAAAACATAACGCCAACAATTAAAAACATAACCCCAAAGAAAATTAAGAAAGGAGAAATAGCGCCTAAGATTGCAATGGGAACGATTAAGACAATAATTACTAAAATGTAGCCGACAACGAAGAGGAATACAGTGCCGGCATATTCCCAAAAAAGCATGCGCACCCGATCCCAAACTTCCTGAACCTCAATTTTATTGGTTCGCTTCTCGATATAAATATTGAGGTATGTGTTAATTGTGGCTAAGGTTACTACAAAACTAATATAGAAAAATATGAACATGGCAAATACCTGCAACCAAAAACTGATGGAGAGAAAATAGTTTCCAAGTGCCTCCGGATTGCCAGCTTGCGATTGCAAGGAAGTTGTTAGGGTAAAGAACTCACCCATGAAAGAACCAATCAGCAAGCTGGCAACCAGCACAGATGGTCCTGAGATATATAAAATAGACTTACCCAATGCTTTGAAATTCTGACGTAGAAATTCAAATGTAGTGTTCAGCTTTCTGCTGAAATCGCGGCTTTGCTGAAATTCAATAGCTTTAAATTCTTCCATTTCGTTTTAGTTGGCGTGGATATAAAATAAAATAATAGATCATTAAAAATGTTGACAGGCCAATGATAGCGACTTTCAAACTCCAATGCATAAAGGCATACCGGGTGATGAATGATTCAATAAAACCGGCCATTATGAAGAACGGGACTAAGCCGATCACAATTTTCAATCCCTTCATGGTGCCCATTTTGAAGGACGCAAATCTGGAATATGTGCCGGGAAATAAAATACTGTTGCCCATAACAAAACCTGCAGCAGCCGCAATTACAATAGATGTTAATTCGATAGTACCGTGCAGCATAATCACCGGCAAGCCCTGAGAAAGTTGACTTTCGTTATAAAAGAACATCATGAAGGCACCAACCATGATCGCATTGTAAAACAAGAAAAGCCCAGTACCTAAAGAAAAGAAAACCCCGAATACAAATATTTTGAAGGAAACAAGAATGTTGTTTAAGGTGATTTGAAAAAACATATCCATCTCATCTCCGGACGCGTATACTTTGGTAGGATTTCCGTTTTTAATATTTTCAATAGTCATATTTACATACCCATCACCGAGTATTAGTCGAACAAAAGTATCATCATAAGCAGCCGATAAGGCACCCATTATTCCTGCTATAACAAAAATGATAAAAGCATAGCCCATTTGCTTTCGAGCCGCATAAACCGCTGTGGGCACTTCTTCTTTCCAGAAAAGAATGAAACGGTTTTTGTCTTCTTTTTTATTTTTATAAATCTCACCATGAATTTTGCTCGCCAACGAATTCAGGTATTGGGTGGTGCGACTGGTTGGGTATTGTGTTCGTGAAAAGGATAGATCGTCAGTAATCTGAATAAATAATTCAGCAAGCTTATCGGGCGAAGCGGAACGCTGGTTTTTAACCTCTCGCTCAAATTCTTCCCAACGGGCTTTATTGCGTTTTACAAAAAAGGATTCTCTCATAAATAAAGAAGTTGGAAGATAGGCGTTGCCCGATTTTCTTCCAACTTCAAAATGATAATAAAAATTATTTTTATTAACTCCCTTTGGCTACTTGCTCAACTTTGTTCCACACGCGCCACATGTTTTTGTAACATATTTTGGCAATGTCTTCCTCGGTATAGCCACGTTTTAAAAGGGTGTAAATCAGGTTAGGATATTTTGAGACATCTTCCAATCCGGTCGGCAGCTCACCATCCACGCCATCGAAGTCGGACCCAATGCCCACATGATCAACTCCTGCAAGTTTCACTACATTATCAATATGGTTAGCAACCATTTCTACATCAGAATTAAGCGAAGGGTTTTCTTTACCAAACTGTTCAATAATTGGCTTGGCCGCTAAGTCGGCATATTCAAGTCCCTTGCCATCAAGCAGCGCGCGAAGTCGCTTCCTGTTTTTTGCATTTTGATTCACCACAGTAGAATCTAAAAAGGCGTTATAGAAATTGATCATCATCACGCCATCATTTTTTCCGAGGGCTTTGATCATATCGTCAGTCATATCTCTTCGCACGGTGGGGGCAAAAGCCCGGCACGATGAGTGTGAAGCGATGCATGGAGCTTTGGTGAGTTTCATTACCTGATAAAACGTACTGTCATCTACATGCGAAATGTCCACCATCATACCAATCTTATTCATTTCGGCAACTACTTGTCTTCCGAAAGGGCTTAATCCATTCCAGGTGCGCGTGGTGTCGCCCGATGAATCACATATCTGATTGTCTTTGCTATGAGTTAAAGTAATGTAGCGAATGCCCCGATTGTAAAAATATTTAAGGTTAGCCAAGTCGGTGCCAATAGGCGCACCATTTTCCATTCCCATGGGTAGTGAAATTTTTCCAGCTTTAAAATTTGCTTCTACTTCGGCTGGTGAATTGGCTAACGCAAACTTATCTGGAATTTGTTCCGATATAGCGACCACCATGTTTATCAATGAGTCGGCTAATGTTTTTCCATAATCTGGAGGCAACTGATTGATTGATGGAATATAAATAGACATGAAGGGAGCATCTAACCCGCCTTTCTTAGCCCGCTCGTAATCAAAGTCGCCTTCCGTGGTCGATACCGGAATACTCATGTATTTGCGCTCAATGCGGAAATTTTTTAATCGCAATCGATAGGGTAAATCTACATGCCCATCGGCAATTATATATTTATGGGCAAGCTCATCCGCGAAAGCGTGCAATTGATCATCATTCATGGTATCAACCGACTTTTTATCCGAGCAAGAAATAGTCAAGATTGAACAAACGAACAGGAGGGCAATTTTTATTCTCATAGCAAAATGTGGTTTGAGTTTCTGATTGTTTATTTCTTTTTAACACTCCCGATAACTATCGGGAGGCTCATAGAAGACATAGTGAGATTTTTATTCTATGTGAGCTTTGTTTCTATGTGTTTATCGGAATTCTCCGATTTTAGAAGTATTTCAAATTTGTTGTTTTCCTATTGAACTGGAAAGTTACGCATTAAACAGAATCATTTACTTTTGCTTTTTAAGCACTTTTTAAAAAGCAAGGCCGAATGCAGACCATTCAAGTACGCACTACACAAAATGTATTTATTCATTATCCGATTGCCAGCGTGGGCGATCGCATTTTAGCCTACCTGCTTGATCGGCTCATCTTGATTGTTTATGCGATTGGATCTGGTCTTTTACTATATTATGCAGGTGCCACTGGTGAGTGGCCTTACATTATTTTACTTGGGTTTCCATTCTTATTTTCCGGACTGCTGTTCGAAATATTTATGGATGGGCAAACGCCTGGCAAGCGCGTATTGAATATTAAAGTGATTCGTATGGATGGAACTCCTGCATCGGTAGGGGGGTATGTGTTGCGATGGCTTTTTGGGTTTGTAGATTTTGCAATTCTAAATGGTGCCATAGCCGTAATCATCATTGCTGCCGGAGGCAAAGGGCAGCGCTTAGGCGATATTGTTGCCGGCACTACAGTTATTAAGCAAGTGGAACAAAAGGAAATTACCGCTCAAGAAGTTTTTGTAGTAGCGGATACGGAATATCAGCCTGTGTATGCACAAGCCATTCAACTCAACGAAAAAGATATTGATGTAATTCAGCGCGCGCTTGAAGTGAATCGTGACATTGGCAATGCTGCACCGATGTTGGCCGTTACTGAAAAAATCAAACGACAGTTGGGTATTCAAACCGATATGCCACCGGTTAAATTTCTTTATACCCTTATCAAAGATTTCAATCACCTTACTTCGCGATGAAGGAAGTGCTGAAAGAAATTACCCGCGCTCAACTTGCCCTGCGCAACGGTCAGGATAAACCCGAGGTGTGGATTGCTTTTAATGGATTCGTATATGATGTTACGGCTTCGCGTCTGTGGCGTAACGGTAAGCATTATGAGCATTGGGCTGGCCAGGATTTAACGGATGAGTTGCAAGATGCCCCGCATACTGAGCAAGTTTTTGAGAAATTTAAAGTAATTGGTACGTTGCAATCGAAGGTATAAGGCTGCGATTCAGTAATATTACAACTGAAAAAAAGTAAAGATTCAGAATGATAATTGTTGCAGATAGTGGTGGCTCTAAAATTGATTGGCGGCTTCTTAAAAAAGATGGCACCATTGGGCAGGCTCACAGCCCGGGGTTTAATCCTTACTACCAACCTTTGCAGGATTTGAATACCATTTTAGTTGAGCACTTAGTTCCTCAAGTACACGAACCCGTTGATAAAATATTTTTCTACGGCACAGGTGTTTCATCAGAAAAGAACCAAAACGTTATTCAGAATGCGTTTGCACAACATTGGCCCAAAGCACACATTGAAATTGGTTGGGATTTATTAGCGGCTGCCCGTGCGTTATGCGGACGCGAGTCAGGCATTGCATGCATATTAGGTACCGGTTCCAACTCATGTTTGTATGATGGCCAAAAAATTATCGATAACGTGGCAAACCTCGGCTGGATATTAGCCGATGAAGGATCGGGCACTTACATTGGTAAAAAATTTATTTTCGATTACTTCCGTAAGGAGATGCCCGAAACGTTAGCGAAACAATTTCAGGCTCGGTTCCCGTGGAGCCGCGAAGAAGTGTTGGAAAAAGTTTATCAGGGTGAAAAGCCTGGGGCATTTTTAGCAACATTCGCCAAGTTTATTTTTCAGCATTTGAAAGAACCATACTGTTATAAATTGGTGTACGATTGTTTTTCCGACTTCTATGAAAACAACGTGATGAAGTATGAAAACTATAAAAACACGAAAGTGCATTTCACAGGCTCTATTTCTTTTTACTTCAGCGATGTGCTTCGTCAGGTAGCGAATGATAAAGGGATTACGGTAAAAAATATTCTCGAAGGCCCCATTGCCGGACTCACGTTGTATCATCAAAAAGACTTACCTAATTGATAACGGACAATGGATAATGGTAAATTGGTATTTTATAATTGTCCCTTGTCAATTATTCATTGTCAATTTGTCTAATGCATCAAATAGAACCATTTTCTAACTGGCTTACGTATTACGATTCATCGAACGATGAGCGCTCACCCTTTTTCGGGAAAGAGTATAATTATGATTTGTATTCTGAAACCGTATATGGGTATTACATCGACCCAGCATGGGATTCATTTGGATCAGAAACTCTGTATTTAAAAACGTTGTATGCCGATTATGATGAGGGCTTCGTAGTCCTGGAATTTATTGGTGAGTGGAACGACACGCTTTATAACGACATCATGACCTTGAAGCGCGATTTTCTGGAATTACTTATGCGTGACGGCATCAATAAATTTATCTTGATTGGTGAAAATATTTTTAATTTTCACGGCTCCGATGATCTCTATTATGAAGAGTGGTTTGAAGATGTTGAAGAGGGATGGATTGCTGCAGTAAGTTTCCCAGACTTCATACAGGAAGAGTTTCGAAAGTATAAAATTGATTCTTATATCAATATGGGTGGCACACTTCAAATAAATCAGTGGCGCACTCTGCATCCACTAAAGTTCTATGAATTAGTAAAGCAACTCATTCAAAGAAGATTGAACTAAAAAATTGAAAGCTGTGCATGACCAACGGGCACATCGGCAGGCACTAGAAATTGCCGTCTTGATTTTACTTCTAAGCAAAGTACGCGAGTGCGCTGTAGTTTCCCTTTTTTAAACCATCGTCCATTCAAATCAAAAACACTTCCTTCTGGAAGATCTGAAAGTAACGTAGTGTTGACAGCCCGCGGATCATAACTGCGCAACAATTTTGTTAAATCGGTATCTGAATAGGTGGAGGCCTTCGGTTTAACCATATGCTTCTGAAGCAAAGTAAGAATCTCAGCGGGAAAGATTTCCAGATTTAACATAGGCGCGAATAATTCCTGAAAAGTTGTTTGCCATTCCGCACCGTGGGCTTCGGCTTTAAAGCCATATTTCTGGTGAACGTGAAGATGTGCCACCTCATGCACATACGTGATTAGAAATTCGTAGGGATGCAAATCTTTATTAACTGAGATGCGTGGAGTCTGTCCATGTCGGCACGTAAAATCACCCGATTTGGAAACCCGCTTTTTACTAAGATGGAAATGAAATGAGTTTTGTTCCCAAAGTTGAACACAATACCCAACCGAGGCGGGTGGTAAGTGGGCATGAAGTTGCTTGTGGATTAAAGAGCTTGTCAAAACAGGGGCAAAATAAAAAAGGCTTTAGATATCTAAAGCCTTTTTAAGAACAATCTTTCGATTGATTAGTTAACGGATGTTGTGTCCATTGCAGAATCAACTGAGTCCATCATTACTGGCTCTTCGATGATAGTTGTAACGGTGTCCATTTCAGCAGCAGCTTCTTCTTTTTTAGCGCCACATGCTACCATAGCTATCGCAAAGCCAAATACGATAAGAGATGCAAGAATTTTTTTCATAGTTATAGGTTTTTTTGAACTTGGTTGCAAAGGTATAAGGATAGTTGTAAATAAAAGCGTGGAGTAAGAAAATTTCCCTTTTACAACAATAATAATCCAGTGATAAATAAATGTTGCCGAAGGTGGCAACATTCGCAAACGTTTGCTGAGATTATTTCTTCCTGAAGAAGAGGCGAATCGGTACTCCTTCAAAGTCAAATTTTTCGCGCATTCGGTTTTCTAAAAACCTGACATAAGAAGGTTGTATGTACTGTGGCAGGTTGCAAAAGAATGCAAACGCAGGGGAGCGACCTGGCACCTGAGTAATGTATTTAATCTGAATGTGCTTTCCTTTGGTAGCAGCCGGTGGGTAGTGAACGATTTCCGGTAGCATGGCATCGTTAAGTACCGAAGTAGTAACTCGCTTGGTTTTATTATTATAAACCGTCACGGCCTTTTCAATCACCTGAAAGATGCGCTGTTTGGTAAGCACCGATGCAAACACATAAGGAATGTAATCAATAGGCGCCAGTTTCTCCTGCATTTCCTTTTTAAACTTGTCGGCAGTGTTGGTATCTTTTTCTATCAGATCCCACTTGTTTACCATAATCACAATGCCTTTGTTTTGTTTGTGCGCAAGCACAATGATATTTACATCTTGCGATTCCAATCCACGCTCAGCATCAATTACTACAATACAAACATCGCTTTCTTCCAATGCGCGAAGTGCGCGCAATACCGAGTAGAACTCAACGTCTTCTATTACCTTACTTTTCTTACGAATTCCGGCTGTGTCAATCAGGATAAAATCATTGCCATACATTTTATAACGGGAGTGTATGGCATCGCGTGTGGTACCTGCTTCATCCGTTACAATGCTTCGTTCATTGCCTAGCAACACATTTAAGAAAGAAGACTTGCCAACATTTGGTCTACCTAAAATGGCAATCTTGGGTATGCCCGCGTCAGGATCTTCAATTCCTACTTCAGGAAATAATTTCACCAACTCATCAAGAAGTTCTCCCGAGCCCGATCCATTTTCAGCGGAAATAGGAAACACATCACCCATCGCCAATTCATAAAATTCATTAGCCTCTGAGGCTTTGCTTGGCGTATCGGCTTTATTGGCGGCAACCAATACTGGCTTCTTCGACTTGCGAATAATTTGCGCAAACTCCATATCATAGCCTGTGAGGCCATCCTTACAGTCAACCATAAAAATTACTACTGTCGATTCCTCAACAGCAAGCTCTACCTGCTTTCTTATTTGCGATTCGAACTTATCAGATGATCCGGTAACGTAACCACCCGTGTCGATAACGGTGAAAAACTTGCCAATCCACTCGGCATAGCCGTAATGACGATCGCGGGTAACGCCCGGCATATCGTCCATAATAGCCTGACGCTGCTCAACCAAACGGTTAAAAAAGGTGGATTTTCCCACATTTGGCCTGCCTACTATTGCTACTATGTTTGCCATGATTTACGATGATCGGAATTTTTCGGATCGCAAAGGTAACAAATTAAGGCTAAGTGACTTTCCTAAACACATAGATACATAGCAATGTCGGTTTACTTTAGCGCAGTTTCGCTTGCTTTGGTGGAAGCCAATTAAGGCTTCGGTCTAAGAAGTTCAGTCATCCCTCTCCTCTGGAAAGAGGCCGGGGGTGAGGTCTTAAAGGAAATGGTTTAAGTAAACGACATTTGTAACACAAAGTAAATTCGTAGAACAAACCCTATGTGCCTATGTGTTTAAGTTAACCAAGATACCCAAACTGCTTTAGCTTCAGTTTTTGCTTGCGCCAGTTGTCGGCCACTTTCACATGTGTTTCTAAAAACACTTTCTTGCCAAAGAATGCCTCCATACTTTCGCGGGCTTCGGTACCTACTTTTTTTAATGAACTTCCGCCTTTGCCTATCAGAATTCCTTTTTGCGAATCGCGCTCTACATAAATAATAGCCCTTATACGAAGAATGTCTTCTTCGTCCTTAAAGGTATCAATGCCTACTTCCGAGCTGTACGGAATTTCCTGACTATAATTCAAGAAGATTTTTTCACGAATAATCTCAGCAGCAAAAAATCGCTCGCTGCGATCAGTTAAATTATCTTTTGGATAATACGCTGGATGCTCGGGTAAATGTTTTTTAATGGTATCAAGTAACAAGTCGATGTTGATTCCATCTTTAGCTGAAACTGTAATAATTTCTTTTGCTGGGATCAGGTTTTTCCAATAATCGATTTTGTCTTTTACTTGCGACCCGATGGCGAGATCAATTTTGTTGATCACCAAAACAATGGGCGTTTGAATGTTCTTCAACAACTCGAACGAAACCTCATCAAATTTTTCACCTAACTCAACAATCAGCAGAATAAGGTCGGCATCATCCAACGAAACTTTTACAAAGCCCATCATGGCTTCCTGCAATTCATACTTAGGTTCTAGTATGCCTGGGGTGTCGGAATATACAATTTGAAAATCATCGCCATTTAAAATACCCATAATGCGATGGCGAGTGGTTTGTGCTTTGGATGTAATGATGGAAAGATTTTCGCCCACCAGTTTATTCATTAAACTGCTCTTGCCAACATTGGGGCGGCCAACAATACTTACGAAACCTGATTTATGTGGAATGGACATGCGCACAAAGTTACCATTTAAGTTTAGAGATGTCTTTGGCAACCATCTAAAACAAAAAAAGGTAAATTAGACTGGCATTTTTTTTTGGTTGCACCAACTATCGGCTACGCACTCACCCGTTCTCTCATTTCCACAAACCGAAGCAAACTAATCAGTGGGTGACGATAAATTTTGTTTAAATCCGATTGCCGAAATAGTATCTTTAATTCTATTTGGACTCACGCACCTATTAGGGGTCAGATCGCTTAGAGCCTGCCTGCGCAAAGCTTCGGAATAGGCAGGCGGTCAGACTCCTCCATTTTAAGCATTTGAGTAAATCAAGCTACTAACGATGCCATAAAAACCTAACGCCAAACTGCTATGAATAAACGAACCTTCTTAAAGACTTCAGGTGCATTAGTGACGGGTGCAGTACTTGCAAACCTTGACGCATGCACTCCCGAAAAGAAACCATTGAAAAACTGGTCGGGTAATTTGAAGTATGGCACCAACAACGTTGTGTATCCAAAATCGGTGGTGGAGATTCAAGACATTGTAAAGAAATCTAAGAAGCTACGAGGATTAGGCTCGCGGCATTCATTCAATAAGATTGCTGATAGCACAAGTTGCCAGGTATCATCGGAGGGGTTGAATAATATTATTGTGCTAAACAGAAATGCGAGTACCGTAACCGTGGAGGCGGGCATAAAGTATGGTGACCTTTGCACTTACCTGCACAAAAGTGGATTTGCTTTGCACAACCTTGCTTCGTTGCCACACATTTCCATTGCTGGCTCCATCGCTACGGCCACGCATGGCTCGGGTGTAGCCAATGGAAACCTGGCAACCAGTGTAGCGGCTATTGAATTTGTAAATGGTGCGGGCGAAGTAGTAGAGTTAACCAAAAACGATGACGAATTTTATGGTGCAGTGGTTGGCTTAGGCGCCTTAGGTATGGTTACCAAAGTTACGCTCGACTTACTACCGACTTTTGAGATGCAACAAGTAGTATATCGCAACCTGCCGATGGGTGAACTTGAAAAAAATTTTTTCGCCATTATGTCGGCTGGGTATAGTGTGAGCTTGTTTACCGATTGGAAAAATAAAAATGTAAGTGAGGTGTGGATTAAAGATCGGGCGGAAGTCCAGGCAAGACCTAATGATTTTTACGGAGCCAAACTCGCCAAACAAAATCTTCACCCAATTGAATCACTCTCGGCTGAAACGTGTACCGAACAACTGGGCGTGCCCGGTCCGTGGTATGAGCGCATGCCACATTTTAAAATGGGTTTTAAACCCAGTGCGGGCGAAGAGTTGCAATCAGAATATTTTGTGCCGCTTGAACATGGCTATGAAGCCATGATGGCAATTGAAGAACTAAACGAAAAAATTTCACCGCACATCTTTATTTCAGAAATCCGCAGCATAGCGGCCGACAATCTTTGGATGAGTCCCTGCTATGGCAAAGCCTGCATTGCCATTCACACCACCTGGAAACAAGAGTGGGATGCGGTGATGGGGTTGCTGCCGTTATTCGAAGAAAAGCTAGCACCGTTTAACGCGCGACCGCATTGGGGTAAGCTGTTTACGCTTGAGCCTACCGTGTTGCAAGCACGCATTGAAAAGCTAAATGACTTTAAAGAATTAATGAAGCAGTACGACCCGGAAGGCAAATTAAGGAATGAGTTTATTGATAGGAATCTTTTTTGATTGTGTTTGATTAAGAAAGAAATTCTAGAAAAGTTAAAATCTTATTTTATTGTAGCACGTTCGCGCGAGAGATTTCAAAATTTATGAAAGCAGGAATATCCCTGAAGATTTCAAAGAAAGGTTTAAGTAAAATTTAATCAAAAAAGAGATCCTCATTTATCATGCTGGATATGTTAATTGTTGGAAGGTAAAACTCATTAAATTTTAATCCCTCTGTTTTTGCATGAAGAACTCCTCTCGTTGTTCCAACAGTAAGAAACGCCAGATGGGTTAAGAGACCTTTATCAACTTTTAATTTATGAGTACTATCAGAAAATCTATCCCAAGAAGCAGCTTCTATTAAGAAATGACATCCAACTTCAATTACCATAAACGTGGCTTTTTCTTGTTCAAATTGAAATAAGGTGAATGCGGAGATTATTTTATTTTCAAAGTCAGCCCTAAACCGAATCGAGGTTAAGATATCAATTACCTTTTTGTCATCAAAAGCTTCCTCAAATAAAGCAAATTGCTCAGTACTGATTTTTGTTAAAGAAAATTCAATTGGTTTTTTTTCGTCCATCTCTATGCGGCATTAGCATAAATATTTTGATATTCTTCATATTCTTTTGCTGTTGAGCGCGCATATGATTTGCCATAATTTTGGGATTCAATAGCTAATTTCTTTACCACAACCTTTCTGGTGTTAGTAATTTTGTTTAATCCAGCAATTCTATTACTGGCTGCTGCAGTTTTATACAACATTTCCGTCCAACTTTTACCGTTTTTATATGCAGAAAATCGATAATAATGTACAGTCGGAGTTATAAGTTTTAGCTGGAGAGCATCCTCAATTTTTTTAATTGTTTCAAGTGTCAAATTCTCATTTCCCTTAACAATTTTATTGACTTGCTGAGGTGTTACTTTAATAAGTAATGCAAGTTCTGCTTGTGTCATTTTTTTTGCCTTAAGAGCTTCAAGAATTTCAGTAGCAATTTTAAAAGAAAGATCTAACCAAGATTCATTTTGTTGACGCCATTTCGCCTTCTCAATCCAATTAGAGGTTGAAGTTATTGAATTAGATTCTTTTAGCCTTTCTAAATTAGACTTTGTCATAATTCAATTTCTTTAAATCCTTCAATATCATAAATTCCTATTTCTTTCAAATAATCCAGACAACGCTGCATCTTATTTAGTTCTAATTGAGTGTGCGCTCTATCACTCATTCGCTGAGTTAATTTGATTGCACCACCAGTGACAATATAGATGCCAGAATCTATTTTCAATGCATAAATACGCAACCAACTATTTCTGAGTTCACCATATGCCTTCGTTTTCTCGAATTTCCCAAATCGGATTTCACGATTTAGTGGTTTGAATATAGAATTAAGTGAGTAATTCTCATTCGTTGAGAGATCAATAAGCTTTTTTTCTAATTTCTTTGCTTCATTTCTTGTTCGAAATATTGCGGCTTTTATTGTAATGTCTTCCTCAAAAAAACCACTCTTTAAATCGGATTCGTTTTCAATGAAAAAGTCATTAAGGAACTCGGGATCTTGCCAGCAATCAAATAACCTCTCAAATTCATCGGTTTGGTCATCATGTACGAAGGCCAGTAAACGGTCTGCAAAGATAGGCCGAATCTTCATTTAAATCAACCTATAGGTTAATAAAATTACGTATATTGTTGAAAATGAGAGCATTAATTTAATTTGATTAAACAACTTACATAGATTTGAAAGAATCAAGATCTTGTTGCAAAAAATCGTGCTTACTATGTAAATATACATTCCTAAAAACTCAGATAATCATATGCCTCAATTTTGATCAATGAAATATGTGAATTGCCTGTGTGACAAACTATCCACAGTTGGGCATTATTAGGTTTAGAAGTTTATCAGCTATAACACGAGATAAGATTTGTTGAACTTTTTGGATAACGCACAAAAAACAAGAGACCGTTTAACAAACGGTCTCTTGTTTTTTGTAGCGGGGACAGGACTCGAACCTGTGACCTTTGGGTTATGAGCCCAACGAGCTACCAACTGCTCCACCCCGCGATTTGGATGGCAAAAGTATATACACACGGTTTAAAAACCAAATTGATCTTTAATCTGCTTTCCCGACCTTCGCTTTTTGTAAATTCAAGGTTTTAAAAGCGTTTTACTATGATAGTTGATTTGCGCAGCGACACTGTTACCAAACCTACGCCCGCCATGCGCGAGGCAATGATGCAGGCACCGGTGGGTGACGATGTGTTTGGCGAAGATCCCAGTGTGATTGAGTTGGAGAAAAAGTGCGCCTCTCTGTTGGGGATGGACGCAGCCGTTTTTTGCCCATCGGGCACTATGACTAATCAAATCGGAATAAAAATTTTAACCCAACCTTATGACGAAGTGATTTGCCATAAGGGTGCGCACATTTATAAATACGAAGGCGGTGGCCTTGCCGGAAATAGCTTAGTAAGTGTAAGATTGCTGGAAGGTGACCGCGGCCGGATTTCAGTACTCGAGATAGAAGCAAACATTAATAATGTGCAGGACGTACATCAGCCCATTACTTCGGGGGTGGCTTTAGAGAACACAGTGGTGCGTGAAGCGGGAAGTTGTTACACGTTGGATCAAATTAAAACCATCAGCGATTTTGCACGGAAGCGTGGATTAAAAATGCATTTGGATGGTGCGCGGTTTTTCAATGCAATTATAGAAACTGGTGACAAAGCCGTTGACTACGGAAAGCATTTCGATTCAATCTCTATTTGTTTGTCGAAGGGATTGGGTGCGCCCGTGGGTTCGGTGCTGGTTTGCAAAAAGGAACTCGAGCCAAAAGCCAGGCGGATGCGCAAGGCATTTGGTGGCGGCATGCGCCAAGCAGGATTTTTGGCAGCAGCCGGAACGTATGCGTTGAACAATCACATCACTCGCTTAAAAGAAGACCATGTTCGCGCAGCTGAACTAGGAAAAGCACTTGCAAAAGTAAGTTGGGTTAAGTCGTTGATGCCTGTGGATACCAACATTGTGATTTTTTCAGTAATAGATCAAACCACACCCGAACAGATACTAAGTAAGTTGGGTATGCATGACATTAAAGCGATTAAGTTTGGCATTAAAGAAATTCGATTGGTTACACATCTGGATTTTGATGATGCCATGTTGGAGAAAACCGTTGAAACGTTTAAAAAGATTTCTATTTAATGGATGAGTTAGGTAAATCGTTTTTCACAGAACAATTTTATAGTATTTAGTTTCCTTGTTCTCTTTTGATAGAGGTGAGACACTGTGTTCTTGATTATAATGTCTTTGTAAAATGTTTGATAAAAAAACTCCATTAGCAGAACGCATGCGCCCCACTAAGTTGGAAGACTTGATTGGGCAGGAGCATCTTGTGGGCGCCAATGGAATTATAAGGCGTGCCATTGAAACAGGAAACGTTCCCTCCATGATTTTGTGGGGGCCGCCTGGAGTGGGCAAAACAACCATTGCAAATATTATTGCCAATGAAGTGAAGCGACCGTTTCACATGCTGAGCGCTGTGAGTGCAGGCGTAAAAGATGTGCGCGAAATAATTGATCAGGCCAAGCGTACTAATCGGGTAATTCTTTTTATTGATGAAATTCATCGCTTCAATAAATCACAGCAAGATGCTTTGTTGGGAGCGGTAGAAAAAGGTACCATTACGTTAATCGGTGCAACCACAGAAAATCCTTCTTTTGAAGTTAACTCGGCTTTGCTTTCGCGATGCCAGGTGTATACGTTAAAGTCTTTAACCGAAGCTGATCTTATGAAGTTGATTCAGCAAGCACTTGTTAAAGACGTTGATCTCAAGAAGAGGGAGATTATTATCAGAGAACATCAGGCGTTGTTAAATATTTCAGGTGGGGATGCGCGTAAGGTTCTCAACTTGATTGAACTAATCACCGAATCAGAATCGGGAAAAATTGAAGTCACTGATGAGTTAGTGGTGAATGTTGCGCAGAAGCATATTGCTATTTATGATAAAAGTGGCGAGCAACACTACGATATTATTTCAGCATTCATTAAATCAATCCGCGGCAGCGATCCAAATGCAGCCGTGTATTATCTCGCTCGCATGATTGAAGGTGGGGAAGATGTAAAGTTTATAGCGCGCAGGATGGTGATCCTTGCTTCTGAAGATATTGGTAATGCAAATCCAACAGCATTAGTGATGGCTACTACTACCTTTCAAGCTGTTACCATGATTGGCTATCCGGAAGCGCAAATTATTATGTCGCAATGCGCTACCTATTTGGCTTGCTCGCCTAAAAGTAATTCCGCAGTGGCGGCCATTGGAAAAGCCATGCAAACGGTTAAAGAAACTGGCGACTTGCCTGTGCCGCTGCAAATACGAAATGCACCGACCAAACTGATGAAAGACCTTGACTATGGAAAAGGATATCAATATGCCCATGACTTTCGTAATAACTTTGCAGCGATGGAGTTTTTGCCAGACAGTATTAAAGAAACTAAATTTTACGAACCCGGTAAAAATGCCCGCGAGGAGGAATTAAGAAATTATTTGAAAAAATTGTGGGATAAGAAGTATAATTATTAATAATCTTGAGTAAATAGTTCAAAGTCGTTAGTGTACCTGACGAAGAACTCAAGACTCAAGACTAAGAAATTGAAATGCAGCGGCTACTATTTGAATCCTCACCCTTATTTATTTTTGTTTGTGCTGCAGTAGCGTTGGTTTATGCATTTGTTCTTTATCGATCAAAGCACACCTGGAGCAAGCGCATGAATCAAATTTTGTTTGGGTTGCGCACCGTGCTCGTTTTCTTTTTAGCGATTCTGTTATTAGGACCTGTTATTAAATTAATCACCAACCAATTTGAAAAACCGAGCTGGGTTTTCTTAGTGGATTCATCTTCATCGATTGCCGAGGTAACAGATTCAACAAAACAGGCACAACTAACAAATCAACTAGATCAGGTTCGCACATCGCTGCAGCGCGAAGGCTATGATGTCAAATTGAAAGATTTGCAAGGAAACGATCTTTCTGCTGTCGCCTTCAAGGCGCCAACTTCTGATTTGAATAAAGGAATTCAAAATGTAATTCAGGAATATGAGGGTCGCAACCTGGCCGGTGTAATTCTCGTGAGCGATGGTATTTATAATTCCGGGCTATCGCCTTTATACACACCTGTGCGGATGCCAATCTACACGGTGGGTGTTGGCGATTCGATTGCGCGCATGGATATAGTTTTAAAAAATGTTGCTTTTAATAAAGTAGCTTATCAAGGCAACAAGTTTCCGCTTCGTGCGCAGGTTGTTGTACAGGGCCTTTCTAATCAGGACTTGGTGGTGAATATTTTAAAGGAAGGAAAGACAATTTCAACGGTGCAGAAAAACTCAGGCGATAAATCATTTCTAGATTTTGATTTTCAATTGGATGCTACTGAAAAAGGAATTCAGCGCTACGATGTTATGGTGCGTCCAATTGAAGCGGAGACAAACAAACGCAATAATTCGTCCAGCATATTTATTGATGTGGTGGAAGGCAAAAAGAAAATAGTCATGATTGCGCCAGCTCCGCACCCAGATATTAAAGCGTTGAAAACTGTGGTTGAGAAAAACTCAAACTATGAATTTGTGCTTCATATACCCGGTGTTGAGGAAGCAGCTGCTGAAGTTTTAAAGCCCGGTGGCGCTGAACTTTATATTTTTCATCAGGCGCTTGATCAACAGGGAAGAACGGCTTCATTATTTTCTTCTTTGTATAAAGGAAATTCGTCTGCCCTTGTGATGATTGGTAGTAACACAAACTTACGTCAGTTGCAAGCCTACGATGTGCCCATTCAATTTGAATCGCTCAATGGCCAGTGGGATGATGTAACTCCGGTTATCAATAGCAACTTCCATGATTTTAGTTTTTCCGAAAACAGCAATGGAATTTTTTCCCGCTATCCGCCAGCCGATGTTCCGTTTGGAAAATTTTCGTATCCGGCTAACGCAAGCATACTGCTATATCAACGAATAGGAAGTATTACTACTGATCGTCCTATGCTTATGACCTGGCCGGATGGCAATCGTAAGATTGCTGTGATGATAGGCGAAGGGCTTTGGCGCTGGCGCTTAAATGAATTTGCTGATACAGGCAATACGATATTTTTTGATGAATTATTTTCTAAGTTGGTTCAATACCTAAGCACGCTAGAAGACAAACGAAAGTTTAGAAGTTTTCCAGTACAGAATGAGTTTTCAGATTCCGAAGCGGTGGTGATTGAAAGCCAGGTGTATAATGATTTGTTTGAATTGGTGTATGGAAATGCCGTTCGCATTGAAGTTCGTAACGAAAAAGGGGAAACCTCTAACTATAGTTATTTAACCGGGCCAGGTAGTTCGCGCTATCGCATCGGTGGATTGAAAGAGGGAATTTATCGGTTTAAGGCTTCCACGAAAGTGAATGACAAAACCGAAGAAGTTACCGGACAGTTTTTAGTGAAAGCCCAAAACCTGGAAGCTCAAAACTTAACAGCGGATTTTGGGTTACTTAAAAAGCTCGCTACTGAAACAGGCGGCAAGTTCTACAAGCTTGAACAATTGAGTTCATTAACAACTGACCTACAGCAAATAAAAGTAGCCAGCCTGATTCACTCCGAAGAAACTTTTAATCAGTTGATTAATCTGAAGTGGGTGTTCTTTCTCTTGTTGACACTGATTAGTGCCGAGTGGTTTCTGAGAAAGTATTTGGGGAGTTATTGATTGTTTGGCTAATAGGCCTGTATTAGAACATCGGTTGGGATATTTAACTTCTCATGAAGTTGACGAATCATATCTAGAGATAATTTTCTTTTTTTATTCAGGATTTCACTCGCCCTGCTCTTGAGTCCTACAACTTTTGCTAAATCAGTTCGAGTGTACCCAAGTTGTTCCATTCTAAATTTAATTGCCTCGATAGGATCGGGTAAGTCAATTTTGAAATGCTCATTTTCATATTGGTCAATAAGGATTCCTAATATCTCAAGTTCATCACCTTCTGGGCTTGACTTCTTGGCATCAAATATTGTTTCAAGTCTGGCCAACGCTTGTTGATAGTCTTTTTTAGTCTTTATAGGTTTTAAATTCATAGCTATTAAATCTTAGTTGCATTAATTCTATCGTACTCTTTGTGGGTTCCGATAAATCGAATCCACATCATCTGATAGTGAAAATTGATCTTCACTATCAATCTGTAATTATTTCTTTTGATATTAAAGATAACTCTATTATCGCCAACAATACTTTCAGAAGGATACTCCCTCTTTAACTGATTTGAATTTTGCCATTCACTTTTTTCAGCTTCTCGATCGGGAAATTTTCACAGGAAACAAAAAAGGCGGGTTGCCCCGCCTTTAAATTTATTCGCTCTTTTTCTCTTTCGAGGGAGCTTTTGGTTTTTTCCCCTTGATAGTGAGGACTTCGCCAGTGCCTTCATAGTCGGCTACGATGGTGCCACCTTCCGGAATTTCACCTTTCAGGATTTCTTCTGCAACCGGATCTTCCAAATATTTTTGAATGGCTCTGTTTAGGGGACGAGCACCAAACTGTGGATCGTAACCCTTTTCAGCTAAAAAGTCTTTTGCTTTTTCAGTCAACTCAACATGGAAGCCAATTGTAAAGATTCGCGCAAACAATTTACCGAGCGTGATATCAATAATCTTGTGAATGTGTTCGCGTTGTAATGTGTTAAACACAATCACATCATCTAAACGATTCAAGAATTCAGGACTAAAGGCACGCTTCAACGCAGTTTGAATGGTTGACTTCATCACCTCTTCATCGTTATCACGCTTGGCAGCCGTAGTAAAACCAATACCCGCTCCAAAGTCTTTTAAGTCACGAACCCCAATGTTGGATGTCATAATGATGATAGTATTTCTGAAATCGACTCTGCGACCTAAGCCATCTGTTAATATTCCATCATCCAATACTTGCAATAAGATATTGAATACATCGGGGTGAGCTTTTTCAATTTCGTCAAGTAACACAACTGAATAAGGCTTGCGTCTTACTTTCTCAGTAAGCTGACCACCTTCTTCATAACCCACATATCCCGGAGGTGCACCTACCAAGCGTGATACAGAGAATTTCTCCATATACTCACTCATGTCAATGCGCACCAATGCATCATCTTTATCAAATAAATAGGAAGCTAATACTTTTGCCAATTCAGTTTTACCAACTCCCGTTGGTCCAAGGAAAATAAAAGAACCAATCGGCTTTCTCGGATCTTTCAATCCTACGCGTGTCCGCTGAATTGCTTTGGTTAATTTTTGAATGGCTTCATCTTGGCCAATAACCCGACTGCTCAACTCCCCGCTCATACCCAGCAACTTGTTGCTTTCTTTCTGTGCAATTCTGTTGGCCGGAATTCCGGTCATCATGCCCACAACATCGGCAACGTTATCTTCCGTTACGGTATATTTTTCAGTACGGGTTTTTTCTTCCCACCGGGCTTTAGCCAAATCGAGTTGTTCAATTAGTTTTTTCTCCTTGTCGCGAAGCTGAGCGGCCTCTTCATACTTCTGGCTTTTCACTACGCGATTCTTTTCCTTCTTCACATCTTCAATCGCTTCTTCGTATTTCACGATATCTTCAGGCACATGAATGTTGTTTATGTGAACGCGCGCACCGGCTTCGTCCATTACGTCAATAGCCTTATCGGGAAGAAAACGATCACTGATGTAGCGGTCTGATAATTTCACACACGCCTCAAGCGCCTCTTTAGTATAATTTACATGATGGTGATCTTCATATTTTTCCTTGATGTTCTCAAGAATCATAATAGTCTCATCTACAGAAGTAGAATCCACCATTACCATCTGGAACCTGCGAGCTAATGCACCGTCTTTCTCTATATACTGACGATACTCATCTAAGGTAGTAGCACCAATACATTGTATTTCTCCGCGGGCTAGTGCAGGCTTAAACATATTTGAGGCATCTAATGAACCCGAAGCACCGCCTGCGCCTACAATGGTATGCAACTCATCAATAAAGAGAATTACATCGGCAGACTTTTCTAATTCATTCATTACTGCCTTCATCCGCTCTTCAAACTGACCACGATATTTTGTACCGGCAACCAATGAAGCAAGATCTAACGTAACTACACGCTTACCGAAAAGCACGCGCGATACTTTCTTCTGGATGATGCGCAAGGCAAGGCCTTCAGCAATGGCCGTTTTACCAACACCAGGTTCACCAATTAAAATCGGATTGTTCTTCTTTCTACGGCTCAAAATCTGAGCAACTCGTTCAATTTCTTTTTCGCGGCCAACGATTGGATCCAACTTATTGTCTTCAGCCAACTTGGTAAGGTCTCGACCGAAATTGTCGAGCACCGGAGTGCGCGATTTTTCCCCGCCTTTCTTTTCCTTGCTTCCACTGCCTGGATTAGCACCGCTTCCAAACATTTTAGAAGAGTCATCATCCGGATCGTCAGTATCTGAAGCAGAAGTAGGGTGATCGTTTTGGTATTCAAGCATTTCTTTCACAACATCGTAGGCAACATCAAATTTGTTTAAGATTTGTGTACCCAAGTTGTCGGGATCGCGCAGGATTGACAGCAACAGATGTTCAGTACCAATCAATTGGGCTTTAAATATTTTTGCTTCGAGATATGTAATCTTTAATACCTTTTCTGACGCACGGGTTAGGGGGATGTTAGCCAGATTTTTTATTTCGTGCGTAGCGGTTCCTTTTGAGATTTTTTCTATTTCACCTCGAAGTTCGTCCAGTGGCACACCTAATTTTTTTAGAACGCCTACAGCCACACCTTCACCTTCCCGAATCATTCCTAACAAGAGATGCTCTGTGCCAATGTAATCGTGCCCCAATCTTAGTGCTTCTTCCCGGCTTAAGGAGATAACTTCTTTAACCCGGTTAGAAAATTTTGCTTCCATATTTGGCATATTCTTGAGTATTGTAAATGTAAAGTTTTAACACTGAATTCAAAACTGCTTCCAGCCACTAGATTGGCAATTAAAAATTACTAATGCAATAGTAATAAAACACGAATCTGAATTTATTTGTTCAACCTATATTCCGTGAGTCAAGGAGCAGGGAACCAGTCCGCGGCCCTTCGCAAAAAAGAATATCGATTAAGCTCAGGTTGGATACAAATTGATTGCCAAAAACTTGGTAATAGGAAGTTGGCAGATAATATGATCGCCCCAAATAGGGTATTTTGGCTTGAATGATGGATCGCAGATCATGAAAAGTTATTTCAGGACTTTTTTCATACGACACACTTACCGAAATCTTAGGATTGAACGAAATGTTTTTCAGACAGAATGACAGCAGATCGAAGTTGAGATCAAAGAGATAAACTTGATTGCTGTAAATAATTTTCTTTAACTCATCTGCATAATGTTCAAAGTAGGGTGCCTTTCGGTAGGCCGATTCGATTGTGCGCCAGTGATTGTTTTGCCATTTTATACTGTTATCGATCTTAACATCTTTAATAGAAACCTTGTCGTGCTTGTTGGTGAGAGGCACAGTTAACATCCCAACACCTTGGGCAGTATTTATATAACATCGGTTACGGTAGCTCTGCTTCACATAATGTTCATGCTTCTCCAATTGAATGGACTCAAAATTTAAGAGTGCACAAAAGTATTCGAGTGAGGGTAAGTAGTGTAACTCGATGAGTGCCGTTTTCAAATTGTTCATTTAGAATAATTTTGAACCAGTAAGGTAGTTAAGGGATTAAGAAAATTAAGAATCTTCTTTCGTGTTCTTTGTTTGTGCCTCCATGTTCTTTGTGGTAAAAAAAATTACCATTAAGATAGTTAAGCAAGTATGACTTGTGCTTTTACCCGTAAGCTTGTATTTCAATTGGGTTCATCATCAATTAAAAATTCCAAGTCCTTGCCGGATGATTTGTGGTTCGCCTTCCGTATAGTCAACAATGGTAGATGGAATATTTCCCCCTGGCCCACCATCAATCACTAAATCGACCTGATGCTTGAAATCCTCATACATCTCTTCAGGGTCTGTTGTATATTCTTTTATCACATCATCATCTTTAATGGAAGAAGTGATTAACGGATGATTAAGCAACTGAACTATTGCCAAAGGAATAGGGTGATTAGGAATCCGTATGCCTACGGTCTTTTTATTAATATTCAGAATCTTGGGCACGTTGCTGTTCGATTCGAAAATAAAAGTGAATGCACCCGGTAATAATTTTTTTAAAGTTTTAAACTGTGGAGTATCCAGGCGCTTTACATATTCTGAAATATGACTCAGGTCATTGCAAATGAATGAGAGATTAAGTTTCTGTGGCTTTACGTTTGTTATTACACATAATCTTTCAATGGCTTTACGATTCAGTAAATCGCAACCAATTCCGTAAATAGTATCTGTAGGATAAATAATTACACCTCCTTTTTTTAATGCATCAACTACCCGCGCAATTTTTCGTGGTTCTGGAGTTATGGGATGAATAGCAAGAAATTCGGCTGACATTTTTTGTGATTAAAATACATTTAACCACCAAGGTAGTCAAGAAATTAAGCGTTTCCCTCGCTTAATTTGTGCAATGTCTGTGTTTTCCGTGGCAAAGATAAATGAACCATTATGATAGTTAAGAGATTAAGAATAATAAGAGATATTTCATTGGTGTCCTTTGTGTGGCATCTGTGTTCTCTGCGCTTGCACATCGTAGTACTTTGGCACAGAGGTGCGGTAAAAATGATGCACATTGTGGTAAAGATTATTTAAATTTGAACTCCAATTTTATGTATGGCCGAAGTATCCAAAACAAAGCTTGCTTTTTTCCTGATCGCATCAACCTTGCTAATCACGCTCGTTTTTTATGCGTATCAGATTATATATACACCAAATATTCTGGTCGATAAAGATGATCGGATGTTTATTATACGCAAGGGATATACCTTTCGCAAAGTGCAAGAGGAGTTAGGAAAGGCTGCATTTGTGAACGACATGGTTTCGTTTAGCTTTTTAGCTCGTCTTAAAAATTACGATAAACGAATAATTCCTGGCAGATATGCATTGCACAGAAACATGACAAACCTGGAAGCAATTGGGGTACTGAGTGCCGGGCAGCGCCAGGCAGAGAAGGTTACCTTTACTAATGTGCGTTTGGCCGAAGAACTTGGTGAAAAGATTACAAAAAATATTGGAGTAACCCCTTCAGAATTTGATGCAGCGCTTGAAGACTTTGTGGATACAAACACAGAAGGCTTTACTCAGGAGAATATACTCAGCATGTTTTTACCAAATACCTATGAAGTGTATTACAATGTAATGCCCGATGAGTTGATTGAGCGTATGTATGATGAGTATAAGAAATTCTGGAATGCCGATCGATTAGCAAAGGCACAAGCTATTGGACTTGCTCCTCTTGAAGTTTCTACACTTGCTTCCATCGTTCAAGCCGAAAGTGTAAAAAAGGATGAAGCTGATATTATAGCTGGCCTATACATAAATAGACTAAAGAAAAATATTCCGTTGCAGGCAGACCCAACGCTTGTGTTTGCCACGCGAGACTTTACAATTAAACGAGTTCTAAACAAACACAAGGAGATAGACTCACCCTATAACACCTATAAGTATGCAGGCCTCCCACCTGGACCAATAAATCTGCCGCAGATTGCTACGTTAGATGCCGTGCTTAATTATAAAAAGCATGACTATATATTTATGTGTGCCCGCGAGGATTTTTCGGGCTATCATAATTTTGCGACTACACTCACCGAACACAATCGAAATGCAAGTCGGTATCAAAAAGCGTTAGATGTTGAAATGCGCATAGCAGCTCAGAAAAAAAAGTAATGTACACTTCCGAAACCCAGATACGCGTTCGCTACGGAGAGACAGACCAAATGGGTTACGTGTATTATGGCAACTACGCCATGTATTATGAGGTTGGTCGGGTAGAAAGTTTGCGACAACTAGGACTTACTTATAAAGAGCTTGAAGACATGGGCGTTATGATGCCCGTGTTGGAAAACAAATCAAAATTTTTGTCGGCTGCGTTGTACGATGACAATTTAAGAATTGTAACCACGCTTCGTGAGAAACCTACGGTGCGCATACGCTTTGAATATGAAATTTTTAATGGGTCAGATGTATTGATTCATCAAGGTGAAACGCTGCTTGCGTTTGTCGATAAAAAGTCTGGTCGACCTTGTAGGCCACCGGAAGTATTTCAAAATGTATTGAAGCCGTATTTTCCATGAAGTACATAACTCGCAAGCGAATTCTCGAATATTCGGGGGCTAGAACTGGCCGCAGTTGGTTAAAGAACATCAAGTTTAAGCGGTACGGAAATCTTTCGCTTTATAAGTTTCTAAAAATATTTTTTCACAATATTAGTGAGGATGAAATTCTGGATCGGTCTAATGGGGTAGCCTATAATTTTATTGTGGCCACATTTCCAGCGATTATTTTCTTGTTTACGCTTACTCCCTATATTAATAGGTTTTTTCCGACTATAAACCGCGCTGCTATCATTGAATTTATGGGAGACTATCTTCCAACCAGTATGAATGAAGCAGTGTCATCAACGGTGCTTGATATTGTAAGCAATCAACGTGGTGGTCTCCTTACACTCGGTTTTTTCTTTGCATTGTATCTCGCCACCAACGGCATGATGGCACTGATGCGTGCATTTAATTCATGCTATCGTACTGTTGAAAAACGTAATCCGTTTAAAATGCGATTAACAGCAACCGGCCTTACGCTGATGCTTGCCGTTGTTTTGCTAATGGCCGTTACCTTATTGATTGTAGGGCAACTCGTGTTGAATTATATGATGGATAATCTGGCTCAGTTTAGTTCGTTAAATATGGACTCCTACACGATTCAGTTACTTTTTGTGCTTCGCTTTATTGTAATTTTTATTGTATTCCTAATTGCTATTTCTTTCATCTATTATTTTGGTCCCGCTGTTCATTACAACTGGAAATTCTTTTCGATAGGCTCATTGTTAGCAACCATTTTTATTCTTGTTATCTCTTACGGCTTCTCACTTTACATTACCAATTTTGGTAGTTACAACAAGGTATATGGTTCAATAGGGGCGCTTATCGCCATGATGGTTTGGATTCAGCTGATTACTATGGTGCTGTTATTTGGATACGAGGTAAATGCCAGTTTACATTACGGCCAAAAGCTTGAAATTATGAGCGTGAACATGAAAAAAAACAAGCTTGAAAAAGCTATGCGCTAGCCAGATTTAATAGTCAATGGAAATAACATCCTTCTGGTAAAAAGAGGAAAGTAGGATTATTAAAGGTAGCCGAACGTATTCCAATTCACTCAATGACGTTGACATTCCATTAGATCCAATTCAAAAAAAATGCTGGAATCGGTAAAGTATCAGGCTGAAAAAAAATAATGCTGTTCAAATTAGTTGATTTCTTAAGGAAGCTAATTTGTCACTCAACGCAATCCCGATTCCCCTGTCTATCATATTTGGAATTTGTATGATGGCTTCATCAATTTTTTTGAGTGAGCTTTCTCTGTCATTCTTCAGCGCATATAGCGAAGCCTCGGTGGCAAAAATTTGCGCTTTAGGAATCAATGCTGCGGGCTTAAACTGATTCCAATATGAGTTTGCTTTTTCTAAATCCCTTTTTGCGTAGGCATAAAAGAAAGCGGCATCCAACCACACAGCATTTTGAATTCCGGGTGGTATACTATCTATTTCATCTATGTAGTCCTGGAGATGTTTTTCTGCAGCATCCACATTACCTGCATCCCAAGTAAGCTGATGAAAATAGCTATGAAGATAAACTCCGAAGGGAGCGTCAATTTTTTTGGCAAGCTTAATCGCCTCTACTAAGTCTTTCACCTCAAGATCTGAGGGCCGAATACCCCCGGTGCTGTTCGTAATAATTTTTAAAATCAGTAACTCAAATCTTGCCTTGTCTCCGCCTACCTGTAAATTCCAGATTCGCCCGCCATCCGAAGTAAAACCCCCAGTATGAAGTGGAATTGCCGTGGCAATAAAAATGCATATTGATAAGAAGGCAATCATCATAAACAAGTAAGAGATCATCCATGATGAAAAGATCATTGCGAGGAGGTAAGATATTCCTGCCAATAGCAAACTGGCCAATGGGCCACCTGCAGAATAGAATGAAAACCTGTTTTTTAAATTTTGGGTTCCGGTAGGCATACAGATTACCATCCCTCCAGAGGTATTGACATTTTTATTCCATTTAAACGTCCAACCGGTTTCTTCTTTTTCCCAAAGCAACGGCCCCACCACATACATTTTAAACTCGAACTTAACCATTACTCCAGCCAATGCATGGCCGGCTTCGTGAAAGCCAATCACCAAAAAGAACGCGGGAATAAATAAAAGAACCAACGTGACAATCACACTTTTGGGAAGAGTTTTGGCTGCATCTGCCCCTAACATGCCAGCCAGAAATCCGATACCAGCGCCTATTATAATCAAGACAATGATGCCTACTAATTTGGATTTCTTTTTTGCCATAAGATCGAGTGTTTTATAATTTGTAGAAAAAGTGGCTTAATAATTACAGCGATGGCAGCAAGTGTTCAAAGATTTTTTGGTAACTGCAAATTTGAAACAAAGACTTGCTTCGAAGGTTCTTTACTGGCTTTCAATTCTAACAAGAAACCGGTTTTGTTGAGCTCGCCTACCAATAAAAAACCCCGACAAAATCGGGGCATTTACTGTTAGCAGAGGAAGAGGGATTCGAACCTAACTCTAACTGCGCTGACTACCAATATGTTTGCTTGGATAAATTCCTGTACTCACCAGATCACTCACC
>Ga0163150_10001238_pt1 | contig 44164 bp, 35 predicted proteins | sample OliLakLV19P2IB_FD_148628 | JGI IMG/M metagenome (GOLD analysis project Ga0163150, IMG submission 148628) | Freshwater microbial mat bacterial communities from Lake Vanda, McMurdo Dry Valleys, Antarctica - Oligotrophic Lake LV.19.P2.IB | ecosystem: Environmental > Aquatic > Freshwater > Lake >... | reverse complement strand
TTCAACGGTAGGGACGCGCTGCCGCGCGTCCACAACCGGAAACCCAATCCGGACGCGGGGCACCGCGTCCCTACCGGATCAGGTTCATGCGGCAAACGCAATTTTTCACAGCTCCCCTCGTTGGGGCTAGGGGAGCCGACATTGTTAGAGAGGTCGGGTGGGAAGCCATTGTTCCGTTGCCAGGTGGATTCCCGCTTCCGCGGGAATGACGCCAACCCGGAAGGCCGGATCTCGGCTGGACTTGGCAGTCGGCTTGACTCGCAGGTTGCCAAAACAACTGCTTTTATTCTCTAGACGTGGAGTTTTGCGAAAGGCTATTGAGGCAGTCGGGGCAAAGACAGTTCTTGAACTTTCCGCGAAGGCTCGAGCGAGTTTCGCCGCTGAGGGGGACTGAAGTGCACCAACACCCTTTCAGCGACGCGCCGCACTCGAATGCCTGGCCACAGGCATCACAGGTGGAAGGCTCTTTGGAGGCTGAAAACAAAGCGAAGAACTTCTTGAGCATGAGTTGAATTCAATTTTTCTTCTCAGGCGCCAAAGCACCTAGACTACGTCCGAGGGCCGAGGCGATGGCTACGAACAACGAGCCAAAGAACAACCCTCCAGCACGCGCCCGCATAGCCTGGGCCATCGGAACCACGGTTCCTTCGGGCACGTTCAGCGCATCCCAGTGGCGAAAGTACGTATTGAAGTCGCCCAGATAGCTGATGAGCGTAGCGGTGAAGATCAGAATCTGCGCTGACAGGCCGATCACGGCGCCTGCCAGCAGAGCTCCCCCCCATCCAAAACCACCCACTTTGCCCGATAGCGCGCCAAAATAGAAACTACTGATAAAGCTCAACACAACGATTGAGAAAATAGCTGTGCCGCGCGGGAAGTAGGGAACTCCCGCCAATCCAAGGGTGAACCGTCCGACCGTGAACAAGAACAGAAGAAGCAATGGCAAACGAACAAAACGAATGACTTGGGACAACATTCGGATCTCCTTTCAGGATAAGAATCAGAATCACCTTCTCGCGGTCTGAGAGAGCGTCTGTGCCACCTTCAACTTCGGGAAGGTCAGGGTAAACGTGGTGCCTGCGTTGAGCTTGCTTACCACCTTGATTTCGCCGTGGTGCAAATCCACCAGCTTCTGCACCAGATACAGCCCGATGCCAAGGCCGGGTCGCTTGGAGGCTTGTGACTCCGCCCGATAGAATTTCTGAAAGATTCTGGTCAAGGCCTGTTCTTCGATACCAACTCCGTTGTCGGAGATGGATATCGACACCACATCACCTTCTTCCCTGGCTACAACTTCAATGCGCGGATCTTTGGCCGAGAACTTAATGGCGTTGGCGATCAGATTCTGAAAAACCTGGTAGAGCAAGTCAAGGTTTCCCTCAATGCTCGGCAGATTCGATGGCACATCGACCTGCAATTCAACGCTCTTGGATTTGAGTTCACGCTCCATAAAGCGACACGTTTGCGCTACGACGTCGCCCAGGGACAAGGGTGCCAGACTCGTCGTGCCCTGGAAATCCTCCTGCTCAACCTTCACTGACAACAGCAAGTTGTTGATCAGCCGGATGAGGCGCTGGCACTCATCCGTCATCACGGAGAACATCTGTTGCTTCTCATCCTCCTGAAACAAATGCGTCGGGTAGCTTTTCAGTATGTTCAGATAACCGTAAATCGTGGTTAGCGGCGTTCGCAGTTCGTGGGAAACATTGGCAATGTAGTCGTGCCGGAGCTGTGAGAGTTCCTGGGTGTCCTGAAGTTGCTGGTGCATCTGGCTGTAAACGGCAAACTGGCCGGCGCAGAATCGCAGCCCTTCAAGTTCCGCGGCCGTGTACACGTGCGTTTGACGAAAGCCAATCGTGAAACGGCCCACTTGAACCGACTTCACCCGGCAAGGCACGGAAAGCAACGAGCAGGCCTTCTCCAAAACACGCATTTGCCGGAGTTTGTGGTAAGCCTCGAACGAAGCCGGGTCCGCGGCAGGCCGCTTTTCCTCCAATACCCATCCCTTGGCAGCGACCTGTTCCAATGCCTCTTCAAATGCAGTCTCATCGATTCCGTGGCAGACTCTGAGGGCGGCCGACTGCCTTCCCGACAATTCAAGAATGCCAAAATCGATGGAGAGAATCTCCAGCATTCGGCTGAACGCGGCATTCAGGGAGGGCTCATGCTGCTGCACGTGTCCCAGGATGCTGGTGATTTCGCTGAACAGCAGCACGCCGCTGTTGCGTGACGCCTCCAGTTGTTGGACCCGCTCTCGCACACTCTTGAGCTGATTCTCCTGCTGGCGAAACAGAATCAAGGAGCGGCGGCTGCGACGACGGTAACCGGAAATCTGAATCATCAGGATCAGAATGATGCCCAAGCTTGCGACCAGCGCACCCGTGACGGTCTCGGACGAGAGATTGAGATCTTCGAGCATGCCAGACTCCCGGTGGCCCTGATCCTCGGCGCCGTCCCAACCCTTCGCGCCTGTGGCAGGAGCATCATCGCTTCAATGCCTAGGTCCAGTCCTCATCATAGCGAGGACAACGACAAACGCAAGATTCCCCATCAGAGCCAGGCCGGCAGCGATGGCTCCGACGGGAACCAGCGAACGCGCGAAGAGTTCGCTGATCCAGGCTGCGCCGGTGAGTTCTTCCAGTCCGACGGCAGCTAGAAAGAGCAACAGAAAGAGAATCAAAGGCAGGAAGCTAACACCGGCATACCAGAGGCCCGCTTTCGGTTTCGAGCACTGCTGTTGCTTCACACTTCGGCGCAAGCTGCGAAACATATAGATACAAGCACCGACCGTAGAGAACAACACCAGCTGAACGATGACTGCGTCCACAAACTCTCCTGCCTTACTTGTGCCGTTCCTGCCATGCCTTCAGATAGGGCGCTGCTTTCGGGGCTGCCGCATTCCAACTTGGCGCCACGGAATTCTCTGCAATCATCCACAGCGCGATCGTCATCAGACGATTGAGCTTTGCGAGGTTGGGATAGTCGATCTTGTCCCAGTGATCTTGCGGAGCGTGGAGATCTGGGAACAGAAACCCGGAGCACAGCGAGTGCGCGACGACTCCTTTTTCTGCGAACGCCAGATTGTCACTGCGTGAGTAGAACGCGTCGCTGAAGGTTGGGTGGCGGTACAACTCCACGCCAGAGAGTTGGCCCGCCTTCACAAAGACCTCTCCGAGGTTGGAATACTCAAATCCCGTCAATCCGGCTTTGTTCTTATGGCCGCCTTCCGGTCCGTCGGTCCGCCCCAGAACCTCCAGGTTGATATTCGCAACCGTCTTTTCCAGCGGGAACAGCGGGTGACGCGCATAGTAGCGCGAGCCTAGCAAGCCCTTTTCTTCGGCGAACACAGTCATGAACACCAAGCTTCGCTTCGGCCGCGGATTGAGTCGCGACAATGCAGACGCCAGTTCGATGACCGACGCGGTCCCGCTGCCGTCATCATTGGCGCCGTTAAAAATTGGATCGGCTTCCCGCGAGGGATCGGTGCCAATGTGGTCGTAGTGCGCGGTGACCAGAATGTAGGAGTCTTGCAGCGCCGGGTCCGAGCCGCGCAGCAATCCAGCGACGTTCCGAAGCTTCACGGGCCTTTCCACCGGTGCTGGCACCGAAAGCAGCACTGTGCCGGGATTCAACCCCAGCTGGAGTGCGTCGTAGATCTTCACGGCATCTGTGCTGTGAACTCTCAGCCACGGCAGAGTCGCCGAGGCGATTGAAGCGCCACGAATCTCGGGATCAATCAACCGGCCATTGCCAGCGCCGCTGCCGGTCTGGCTCTGCCGATCGAGTGAAATGACCAGTGCTGCCTTCAGCTCCATCAGCTTTTTGAGGAAGGCCTGCTGCCGGCCTGCCAGCTCCTCCCAACGAGAAACATCCTCGCGCTGAAAATCTGGGATCTCTGTTACCACCACCCGTTTCTCCACTTGCGCGGCAGCGAGGGTCGAAAGCGCCGTTGGGTCTTCGTACGCGATCTTGAAGACCTCGGATGAAGACACTTCGACACCCGTTAAGATGCGAAAGCTCACTTGTTGTGGACCCACATCCAACGTGCGTCCCTTGAACCCCAATTGGAGCCGGAACGCCCGAGGATCTTGTTCGGCGACGCGCCAGTGTGCGGTCTGAAAGTAGCCATCGCCACCCACAGGCTCCAAGCCCGCCCGTCGAAACTGGGAGGCTATGTACTCAGCCGCTATGTCCAGACCCCGGGAGGGAGAATTGCGTCCTTCCAACAGATCTGAAGCGATGAACGATAGATGTCCCCGCAGCGAGTTTGCGGAGATCGTGTCCAGCACGCTTTGCAACTGGGCGGGAATCCTATCGAGTGAAACGGATAGTTGAGTGCGGAGGACAAACAGGAGTGCGAGACACACAGCAAGCACTTGCCGCTTGGTTTGACTCAATCTGGGCATCGGCAAATCCATTCTCAGAAGAATGTCTGGCTGCAGGTTTTTTAGAAACTCTGGTGGGCAGTCTTGGGCAGTTTAGCATTTGAGAGCGCTTGTGTAGATGAAAAGATCAGGTCCCCGTCAAAGTTGCCTGTCCCTGACCTAACAACCATCGACTTCGTGTTGCGGAAAGAAAATTGAATGTAGGAGCCGCTGTCCTCAGCGGCGAACGGCAGTCGGCAGGGTGTCGCCGCTGTGGACAGCGGCTCCCACTCACCTAATTTATTTAGGCTGCTGACTTGACCGCGACTTTGACGGAGATCTGATGAAAGGATATACGGGAAGTCCGATTGGAAAGATTGCTGAAATTGCGGCGGCAATCTTCGTGGTATACACTCCAGTCGCGGGAACCACGCGTGAAAGCGTCCGATCAAGGTCACCCTAGAGGTTTGATCATGTCCTTGCATGTCTTAGAAGTTTCCCGAAGAACGATTCTCCAATCGGCTTCTCTGGCAGCAGCTTCCTTGACGTTGAGGCCCCTGGGCCTAGCTGCCACCTTTGTGCCACCGCGGAACAGCAAAATCAAGCTGGGGTTCGACAACTTCTCAATTCGAGGTCTGGGCTGGAAGGCGCCGCAACTGCTGGACTACGCGGCGGCGTTGAAGGTCGATGTTGTTCTTTTCTCCGATCTCGACGTTTACGAAAGCCACAGTGATGCGTACCTCAAGGAAATCAAGGCGAAAGCCAGCGGTCTGGGCCTTGAGATCCACGCCGGCACAGGAAGTATTTGTCCCTCTTCCAACAGTTTCAACAAGCGCTTTGGAACAGCGGAAGAACACCTGGCTCTCACCGTGCGCGTTGCCAAAGTTCTGGGATCTCCGGTGGCCCGCTGTTACCAAGGGAATGCGGAAGACCGCCGAAGTGAAGGCGGCATCATGGCTCGTATTCAGGACACGGTGAAGGTGTGCAAGAGCGTGCGAGAACGGGCGCTGGACGCAGGCGTGAAGATAGCCATCGAGAACCATGCCGGCGACATGCAGGCTTGGGAACTGGTCACGCTGGTGGAAGAAGCGGGACGCGATTATGTCGGCGTTACCATGGACTCAGGCAATGCGACTTGGACTCTCGAAGACCCAATGCAGAATCTGGAAATTCTTGGACCCTATGCCGCGACGACCGGCATTCGTGACTCGGCGATTTGGGAGTCTCCTGAAGGCGCCTGGGTGCAGTGGACCGCGATGGGCGAAGGCGACATTGATTTCAAAGCTTACATGTCAAGGTATGCCGAGCTTTGTCCGAACGTCCCCTTGATTCTTGAGATCATTTCCGGCATCACACGCGCGTATCCTTATCTGAAACCGGACTTCTGGAAGCTGTATCAGAAGGTTCGTGCCCACGAGTTTGCCAAGTTTGTTGCGCTGGCCCAACGAGGCAAGGCACGCGAAGCATTCAAGCTGCCTGAAGGCAAGGACAAGAAGCTGGCTGAACAGGAATATCAGAAAGATCAACTTGAACGCAGCCTGCGGTACTGCAGGCAGGTTCTGGGCCTGGGAGTGAAGATCGTATGAACCTTTGGGGGGCGAAAGTTTCCGCCAGACTATTTCGATGAGTGATTGCTTCTCGAATCAGGAGGCGCAGATATGCAAATCGCACCCGGCATCTACAGCCTGGGACAGCGCCGAGGTGGCAACGTTCACGCGGCAATTCTGGACGACGGCATCGGGCTGACTTTGATTGATGCCCTCTACGACACCGACGCACACATCATTCTGAACGAAATCAAGAGCCTGGGTAAGCAGGTGACCGACCTGAAGCGAATCATTCTGACCCACGGGCACCGTTCTCATCTAGGTGGGCTGGCGGTGCTCAAGCGACTCAGCGGTGCCACGGTCTATTCTCACGACTGGGAAGCAGACATCATTGCCGGCAAACGCGAAGCTCAGCGAGTGAGCGCCTTTCCCCAAAAGCCGCTTCAGGTTTATCCGCTTCAGCTTGGACTCGCTCTGGGACTGGCCAAGCATCCGCCTTGCCCAGTGGATCAGAACCTGAAAGATGGCGACCACGCCGGCCCTCTCGCGGTTATCCACGTTCCAGGGCATACGCCGGGCTGCCTGGCATTCTACTGGCCCGAGCGGCGCGCCTTGTTTGCCGGAGACGTGATTGCCACTTGGCCCGAGATCGCTCTGGGATGGCCAGGCTTGACTCTCGACAACAAGCAAAACCGTGACTCGGTTGGCCGTTTGGTGGATGTGACAAACGCTGAAATTCTCTGCGTGGGCCACGGAGAACCGATCCTAACTGGAGCCGCCGAAACCATTCGAGGGCTGGTCGACAGGCCTTCCAGTGTTCGCACGCAGGCAGCGTCAAGGCGACCAGCGCTGCAACCCAGCACCTGACCAATTTTTTGCGCGACATCCCGCGTTACCTTCGCTGCTTCCTCAACCTCAGGTTTCCCTTCTTGTGCCGATCGATGATGTATTCGGACGAACGCAGACCAATCGCCAGCATGGTTAGCTAGAGATGCCACCACTGAGCTCAAACGTTGCAACCATTGCAACTGGCACACGCCCGGCCGCCGCCGATCCTGCGCTGCTGAGATCACACATCGCAGACCATCCCATGCTGGAAATTCATGCGCCCGTCGCAAGTTGCCCCGCAACGGCGCAGGCCGCAAAGAGCGCTCAATAAACGGACCAAAACGTTGCCCATAATCGTTGCAAGCCTCAGGAGGGAACCATGCTCAAGAGCGTCCCTATCGGCTACACGACAGCAGTTCTACTCGCGATGGAGATTCGGAAGTTCGACAAAATGGCCAAAACGTCCTACCCCTTGTTCCGACCTTCACGTAGTCTTGGCCCCGATCTTCAGGATCACGTCAAAGTCTTGCAAGTCCTTGAGTCGAGGTAGAGCCCTTGCTAACGCGCGGGCTACTGATTTGGGTCACGGAGCGGTTCAGTAGCCCGACCGTAAGGGAGGGCACACGACTTTGACGGGACTCTGCCGGATCTTGCCCTTCATTGCTATCCCCGCTGCGGTGTGCTAGTTTCTGGCGGCACTTCACAGCTCCAGATCTGACTCACGACGCCAAATCCCCAGAGTTTCAACCCACAATGTCCTTTCCGGCTACCGCTTTTGGGCGGCTGAGGAGCCTGCAGTATTTGCTCTTCCTGCTTTATTTCGCCCTGGTCTTTAAGAGTTTCTTTCGCCTGGTTTCCTTTCTTCCTGCAGACTTTCTTACCACGCTCGACCAGACGAAATACTATTTGCTTCGTTATCTGCGAATCTTTCTGGTCACCGGAACCCTGCTAGTAACGAACTCTGAAGTGGCCGATGCCTTCATTGCCCTGGCGGTAATACTGGCAGCCTATGGCATTGGGCGGAAATGCCTGCGGCTGTGCCACTTTAGTTTTGACTCTTTGGCCGAAGACCTGGCATTCGGCGGGGGGCTCGGCCTCGTGCTGTTGGCAGCCGTCGCGTTCCTGCTGGGGCTAATCGGCCAGCTCCATGTCAGTGCTTTCTACTGGACGTTGGGGATCGCGTTTGTCATCGGAAGCGGCGAGATCATCACGTGGGTCCGCAACTGTTGGCGCTCTTCCTGGCTCTCGCCGTTTCAGAAGAACGAAAGCTCGTGGGCAGTCCACCTGTTGCAGCTCTTCCTGATGGCTTATCTCTTCGTGTTCGTGGCCGTTGCTTTTGTGGCCTGCCACTTGCCAGAAATTGAATTCGACCCTCTGATCTATCACCTTACCCTTCCAAAGCTCTATCTCCAGCACCATCAGATCGTCGACATTCCTGAAATACTGGAGGCCGTTTTCCCGAAGAATGTCGGGATGCTTTACGTCTACGGACTGGCGCTTCATTCCCAGATTACCGTGAAGTTCCTGAACTTCTGGATGGGATTGCTGCTTCTGCTGGCAATCCACTGCTTCGCGAGAAGGCTTTGGGGAAGACAAGCAGGCTGGGCAGCTGCTGCGTTGTTTGCTTCGACGCCAATCGTTTTCTTCGAACTGCGCGCTATCTACATCGATCTTCCCATTGCGCTCTTTTGCTTTCTCAACTTCTTCGCGTTGCTGCGCTGGATGGAGGATGGCGGACGAAAGTGGCTGGTGCTGTCGGCCATTTTTCTCGGGATGGCCGCCGGATCGAAGTACAACGCGCTGTTCAACGTGGTGACGGCGTCAGTGCTAGTGGGCTATCACTTTCTGGTCGTCCGCAAACTGCCGCTGATGAAGACCTCAGTGAAGGTTGCTGTCTATGGGCTTCTCAGTGTCTCGACCCTGCTTGCCTGGCTCTATTTGACATACCGGTTTACGGGCGACCCGTTGTTTCCCTATCTGTCCGGCGATCCGCTTTTCCCTTTCCTCAAGGGGCTCTTTCACTCCGACCGCTGGGAAACCTACAACCTGCCAGTGGTTCGTTCCGGGGCGCACCGCTGGGGATTGCCGCTCAGTTTCACCAATGCGTTCAAGACGATTTGGCAGATGCATTTCGACGAGAAAGTATTCTGCGGAAGCCTGGGGCCATTCTTTGTCCTGCTAGCTCCACTGCTCCTCTTTGTTTTCAAGCTTCATCCCGTGATGAGGCTGATGCTGGCCTATAGCTCCATCTACCTCTTCTTTTGGCTGGTAACCACGCAGGCCAACCGCTACCTGATTCCAGTTCTGCCGATGCTCAGTCTGCTGTGCACCGGCTTGTTGTTTGGGTTTTTGGAGGCGAGAACATTTTTGCAGCGGCGTCTCCGCGGCTTCGTAATCGCAGCGCTGCTGGTGGCAGCCTTCTACAATCTGCCGTTTCTCTTTTACCTCTGGTGGACGCCCGGCAAGCGCTACTTTACGCCGGTGCTGGGAGCCTTCCCGGAATCGGTCTTCTCAGACAACTACAGTCCGGAGCGTTATCTTTCCACTTATATGGGAAGTCTTCCGGCCATCAATTTTGTCAACTCGCTGGGGAATGTGAAGACAGTGCTCTATGTCGGCTTTCGCGACGGGCCACCGCTGTTCTACGCAAACTTTCCCATGGTCTACAACGAACTCGCCGTCTACAACCGATTCGTGGAAGAGAAGGACCTGGGCCGTCTGCTGGAGTTGACGCGCAGTCACAACATTTCTCATATCATCGTGGAGCAGAAGTTCGGGGTCGAAAAGCTAGTGTCTTCTCCCGATTCAGAATTTGCCCGGCGACATCTGCGGCAGATCTGGAACAAGAATGCCGTTTCGGTTTTCGAGGTGCATCAGAACCCGCTGCCACGCCCGGAATTTGAGGTGGCAAACCATCTCATCGATCGGATGATGGGAAGCAAGATTGAATCGTCGGCAGGCCAGGCGATTTACGATCCTAATAACTACCGGGATGTGCATCGTCTATTTCCCGAACCTCGCTTCTGCATCCTGACCTTCAACCAGTTTGAAGTGCGCATCCCCGCCACGATGCCGAAGAATGCCCGTTTGCGTTTTGGCCTGGGCTTCAAGCAGAACGCGACGCGCTTTCCGTACATCGGCCAGATTTGGGTGCTCGATGCCAGGGGCCAAAGGCACGCTTTGTTCTCGCGGCCCTTGAAGTTGACCGATCGCTTTGAGGATCAGCATTGGTCGGAGGAAGAAGTCGATCTGAGTCCGTTTGCCGGGCAGTCCGTTGAGATTGTGTTTACCTGCAAAGCGACCGGCACGGTGGAGCACCAGCCTTACCCGCTGGGCGTTCCCGACGGCATTGTGCTTTGGTCTGAGCCGCAGATTGTGACGCGAGCCCAGGGAGATTTAGACTTGCTAGAGAAACCTGACTCGTTCACAATGCTTCCCGTCGCCAGCAACCTGAACACTCCAAACAAGGCCTATGCGTTCGTGGCTCCCGGGTCTGACGAAAAGCCGGGCATGCCTAGAAAACTGGTCATCGTGCCCGGTGGTGAAGCCCGTTATGATCTTCTCGTGCCGGAGAAGGGCCGGGTGACTTTCCGGTTGGATTGGGAGGAATGCCACGGGCCCGGACCCGTGGCTGAGATTCTGCTGGAGACTCCGGGAAGGGTAAGCCGTGTTTTTCAGAAAGTGCTGCCTTCTTGCGATGAGCGATCCAAGAAGAATTCCGCTGAAGTGTTGAGCTTGAACGAATTTTCAGGCAGCCGAAGTACGTTGGTGTTTCGAGTGCCTGCTGCTGCGGGTCCGGCCGGTTCGCAACGTGTGGTTTTCAGTCAACTGCTGCTCGAAGAACCGGAGGATTAGGAACAGCGGCGTTTCACAACTTTAGCAGTCTCAGAACGCTGGGAGCGCGGACGTTTCGTCCGCAAGGGGTGTACGGTGGACATCAGAGTGTGCTCACCGCCCGCACTCTCAGCGTTACTTCTTGCCAAAGGAGAGGCCGCGAGCCCTCAATTGCTATGGTCGCGGACAACGATCTATGCCTTCCCGCCCCAGTATTTCCGTCTTTTTCCCGGCTTATAACGATGCAGGCACGATTCCCAGCATGGTGTTGACGGCGCTGTTAACTTTGCGACGGATCGCCGACGACTACGAAGTCATCGTCGTTAATGACGGAAGCCAGGACCACACGCCGCAACTCCTGGAAGAATTGGCGAGGTGCTACCCGGAAGTGCGGGTGATTCATCACCTGAAGAACGCCGGTTACGGTGGGGCGCTTCGCACCGGCATCGCTCAGAGCCGGAAGGAACTCATCTTCTACACCGATGGTGATGCGCAGTACGACGTGCGCGAACTTGAAAAACTGCTGCCCTTGATGACCGAGGGTGTGGACATGGTGAACGGTTTTAAGATCTCTCGTTCCGATCCGTTTTACCGCTCGCTGCTGGGAACGACCTACCGGCTGCTGACGAAGCTTTGCTTTGGCATCCGGCTCAGAGACATCGATTGTGACTTCCGTCTCATGCGCCGCAGCATCTTCGACAAAGTTTCCTTGAGGTCCAATAGCGGGACCATTTGTGTGGAAATGGTGAAGAAGATCGAGGCTAGCGGTTTCACCATTCGCGAAGTTCCCGTCCACCATTTTTACCGGTCGTATAGCAAGTCGCAATATTTTACGTTTCGCCGCCTCATGCGAACGGTGCTCGATCTTTCCAAGCTTTGGTACGAGCTCTTCATTAGCCAGCCGCCTTTTCCTGCTGAGGTCGTGCACGACCCTGAGCATTTGGCCGTGAAGCCCATCCGAGTTGTGAAACGTAACAACGGCGCGTAGGACAGTGGCCACTTGGCGCGCCATTGCTCCGGTATCTGTAGCGTAGACCTGTGCTGTTTGCAGGTCTGCGGCTTTCTCCGGCGCCGGCGTGGCAACAGCATGGAGAGGAAGTCCCAACAGTCCGAGTTTGCCTCATCCACTTCAGGCTGCCATGCAGCATAATGCCGCAGACCCGCACGCAACGCGGGTCTGCGCTACAAGACCTTGCGTTTCGTCTCTTCATGTCTCATTGACTTTGACGTGGCCTTGGCCCGGGCAACAGCTGAAGGGCTGCTGCCCACGTTCGAAAGTCCAGTTTCCGGAGCCTGTGCCTTTCTGACACATCCTGCCCCACCATGCAGCTCGACGAATATCGAAAAATGTACGCCCTGGAGGAGAACTTCTGGTGGTACCGCGGCATGCTTCGCGTCACCCAGCGGATTCTGAGACAGCAGTTTCAGCACACGAAAGACATCCGCATTCTGGATGCAGGCTGCGGCACGGGCAAGATGCTGGTGGAACTGGAACCCTTTGCGCAGCGGCCTCCAGTTGGCTTTGATTTTTCAGCGGAAGCGGTGAAGTTTCTCAAGCTGCGCGGTGTCGCCAATGTGCTCCAGGCATCCACAACCGACATTCCCTTCAAATCCGAGAGTTTCGATCTGGTCACTTCGTTCGATGTGCTTTGCCAACTTCCGGCGGACGGCGACCGGCAAGCGTTGCGCGAATTCCATCGGGTGCTTAAGCCACGCGGCAAGATCTATGTGCGACTGCCTGCCTATCCCTGGATGTTTGCGAACCACGACCGTTGCAGCCTGACGTTCCGCCGCTATTACCGCGGAGATCTCGTGGCCAAGGTGGAACACGCCGGGTTTCGTATCCTCAAAGCTAGCTACGCCAACTTCTTTCTGTTTCCTGTGCTTGCCTTCAAGCGTTTGGTTCTCGAAAGGCTCGGCATTCTGTCCGACTCTTCCGATCTGCGTCCGGTCCCGGAGGGATTGAACGACATTCTCGAGATCCCGCTTGGTATTGAGTCGCGCCTGTTAAGCTACTCTTCATTTCGCTTTCCTTGTGGACTTTCTCTGGTGTGCCTGGCTGAGAAAAAGTGATCCAGTACATTCTGAAGTGGGCAGTTTCGCTCGGCCTTTTTGCGTGGCTGCTCTGGAGCGGAGAGATCCGGTTCGAGTCGTTCCAGCAGCTGGCGCAACACAAGAGCTACCTGGCTGGCGTCCTCAGCACCCAGGCGGCACTCTTCCTGCTGGCGGCGCTTCGCTGGCGCCTGCTGGCGCGCGCGTTTCTGATGGAGGTCCCATACTTCAAGATCCTTAAGTTCTTTTTGATGGGCGAATTCTTTTCTCTCTTCTTTCTGGGCGCACTCGGCGGCGATCTTTCCCGGATGATTTTTCTTGGAGCTCACGAGCCGCAACGCAAGCTGGCTGCAGCGGTGACCGTCATTCTCGATAAAGCCATCGCCCTATGGGTCCTCTGCGGTATCGGCTTTGCGGCACTCTGGGGATACCAGCCGCTCTCCGGCGCCGAGACCTGGGTTGCGACGCTGAAGATTGTCCTCGCCCTGCCTCTGCTGGGTGTACCGCTGGCTTTGCTGTTGCTCCACTGGCTGCCTTCCGTTGTGGCGGCAGTTGCCTCCAAGACGGGCCAGTTGGAATCCTTGTTGACTCTGCAAGAACCTCTGTCGCGTCTGCCGGCAGCCGTCTATGGGAGGATTGCGTTGCTCAATCTGTTGGCTCAGGTTCTGGTCAATTTGAACTTTATTTGCTGTGCCTTTGCTCTGGGCGTGTTTCATGTTCCTCTTGGGACCTATCTCAAGGCGGTTCCCCTGGGATTCATCGCACTGGCCCTGCCGTTCAGTATAGGGGGCCTGGGGGTGGGGCAACTGGCTTTCGCGCGGCTTTTCGAGCTCTATGGTGTCACTGAGCCAGCCTTCGGTGGAAATGTGTCGACGTTGCATATTGCTGTTTGGGGAGTTTTTGCGCTGCTCGGAGGCTTGCTGTTTGCAGTTTCAAAACTGACAGGAGGTCAATCTGCGAGCCCTGTCAGATCATGAACTCAGGAATCCCAGGAAGCGGCCAAGCCACCGCGGAGGCGCTGAGCGCTGGCAAAGAAATAGAACCCTGAGATCATAGGGTCACTCGTTCGCTTCGGAAGAGAATGCCCGTCCAGCCGCTGTCCATGCTCGCGTTTCTGAGTGTCTGGGGCTGGTTTGGACTGCCTATTTCAGGATGAACACGACTTCAAGGGTCACAAACTTGATTGAGCCCTCCGGAACGAGTGTTTTCCTGGCGTTGGACATCGGTGGCACCAAGATCGCTGGCGGTATCGTCAATGCCGAGGGCGGTCTCCTGCAACGTGCGACGGTGCCCACAGAAGCGGCGCAAGGGTCCGATCATGTTATTGCCAACGCCTCGAAGCTCGCGAGGGAGCTCCTCCAGAGCCACCAGCAGATTTCCCAGATTCCGGTGCTTGCACTAGGCGTGGGATCGGTGGGACAGATTGACTACGCTTCCGGGCGCGTCGTGCTGGCGACGTCAGCCTTGCCGGGCTGGGCAGGAACTTGCCTGAAGAGTGCTCTTGGCGCTCAGCTTGGCGTGCCCACCTTCGTTGAAAACGACGCGAATGCCGCTGCCTATGGAGAATACCGTGCCGGCGCCGCTCGCGGATATCGCCATGTAGTCTGCCTGACTTTGGGAACGGGAATCGGGGGCGGCGTCATCGCTGACGGACAGTTGCTTCGCGGCGCAACGGGAGGCGCCGCGGAACTGGGCCACGTGGCCGTTGAGCTGGACGGAGAACCTTGCCCGTGCGGGCGCAGCGGCTGTCTGGAAGCCTACTCTTCAGGCAGCGCGCTGCTGCGTTATGCGAATGGCCGGCTGGAATCGCTTCCGGCGGGGACGGCGTCGGAGCTGGCCGGTCATCCGAATCTCACAGGGCCCGTTATCTTTGACGCGGCGGCCCGCGGAGACGGCCTGGCACGCCACATCGTGGAACGGTTTTGCCGTTACCTGGCAAAAGGGTTAGTCTCCTTTCAGTTTGCCTTCGATCCGGAATGCATCGTTCTTGGTGGAGGCGTCTCTTCGGTTGGGGAATTGCTGCTGGAAGGCATCCGACGTGCCTTGCCGGACCAGGATCGCCACATTCGCCTGTTGCTGGCGTCGCTCGGAAACGATGCGGGCCTGATCGGAGCAGCGTTGCTAGCCAGAGATAGTTTGTAACCGGCGCCGCATCAGCCTGTTTTTTGGCAGAACTCTGAAGCGCTGCTGGAAGAAGTGTCCTTAAGGTATCGCGTTAATTACGGCGGAATGTGGACGGCGTACGTCAGGCTTTCCAGCCTGACCCTGGAGATTGGACGTTTGTGAAGCGGCAGGAGGCCGCTTCTTCATAATAGAGCCCCAGCGGGGCGTCAGACTTTAGCCCAGGCGGAACCAGCGGCAGGAGCTGCTGGTCCCGCCCTGGGTCAGCGTTCCCATAATTTGTTCCCTCTCCCCCAACACGTCTTTTGTGTTGGGGGAGAGGGCTAGGGTGAGGGGGCAACACCTTGCCGATTCGCGAAACTCACGCTTCGTGCCAGCGAGACTGACAATGACGACGAAACGCGCGGCTTGCCACTCTGCAACCAGTGACCCCCCTCTCCCGACCTCTCCCCCCGAATCGCCCAAAGGCGGGCGATTCGGGGGGAGAGGGGAAGAATGGGTCGGAACGCTGACCCAGGGCGGCGCGAGGGGCTCCTGCCCTCGCTGGCCCTGGGCTACATTCTCACGCCCCTACAGGGCTTTCAAGATGAAGCAGCGGCATCCATGCCGCTGCACTTCTCAAAAAACGTCCAATCTCGTACGTCAGGCTTTCCAGCCTGACCTCTCGGATCAGCGTCAAGACTGGGTCAGCCTGGAAAGGCTGACCTACTTGCCAATGCCCCCGTAACTACCGGATTACTCCTTAAGCGCCCATCCCGTCTGGTTCAGCAAAAGACTCTCGCATATAATCACGGCAGCTCAATATCAAGATCCTCAAGAGTTCTGAAACCGAAATGACTGGCCAAACACTGTCCCACTATCAGATTCAAGAGAAGCTTGGCGAGGGCGGCATGGGCGTTGTGTACAAGGCGCTCGACACGCACCTGAACCGGCCCGTCGCACTGAAGCTTCTGCCTGCCGACAAGGTCAGCAACCCCGAACGCCGGAAACGCTTCGTGCAGGAAGCCCGGGCGGCTTCGGCACTGAACCATCCTCACATTGTCACGATTCATGACATTGCCTCCCACGACAACCATGACTTCATCGCCATGGAATTTATCCAAGGCAAGACGCTCGATCAGTTGCAGCGCCGCAAAAGCCTGCCCCTGGCCGACACTCTCAAGTATTCGGCTCAGATTGCTGACGCCTTGGCCAAGGCTCACGCCGCAGGCATCGTACACAGAGACCTGAAGCCGTCCAACATCATGGTGACCGAAGATGGGCGGGTGAAGGTGCTGGACTTTGGCCTGGCCAAACTGGTGGAACCCGACTGCGGCGACGCTGAGGACAGCACGCGCACGCTGCAAGACGCCGCGCCCAAGACGGACGAAGGCGCCATTGTAGGGACAGCGGCCTACATGTCGCCAGAACAGGCAGAAGGGAAGAAGCTGGATGCCCGGTCGGACATTTTCTCGTTTGGGTCCGTGTTGTACGAGATGAGCACGGGACGGCGTGCGTTTCAGGGAGAGACGACGCTGTCGACCTTGTCGGCCATTCTGCGGGAGGAACCCAAACCAGCCAGCGAGACGGCGGCAGCGGTGCCGCGAGAGCTGGAGAGAATCATTCAGCGCTGTCTGCGCAAGGATCCAGCCCGGCGGTTCCAGCATATGGCCGATGTGAAGGTCGCGCTGGAGGAACTAAAAGAGGAGTCGGATTCAGGGCAGCTCAGCGCAGTACCGCCACCACGGCGCAACCCACGAAGACGATGGATGCTGGCAGCGGTCGCCGCAGTGGTGTTGCTCGGTGCTGCAGGCACGGCACTCTGGTGGCGCCCGCGCCCCACGCCTGCTCCGGTGGAGTGGCGGCTCAGGCCACTGACGGCCGATAGCGGACTGACAACCACACCGGCGCTGTCACCGGATGGCAAGCTGGCGGCGTATGCGTCGGACCGGGCTTCCAACGGTACCAATCTCGACCTTTGGGTTCAGCCTCTGACCCAAGGTTCACAGCCAATCCGGCTCACGCAAGATACGGCCGACGACATGAATCCATCGTTTTCGCCGGATGGCGGCCAGATCGCCTTCTTTTCCATCCGGGAGGGCGGGGGGATTTACCTGATTCCTACCTTCGGTGGCGAAGAGCGTCTGCTCGTGCGTGGAGGCCGTTACCCGCGTTTTTCACCTGACGGTCGCTGGGTTGCCTATTCTTCCGGAACCAAACGGTATCAGGCCGAGTCCAAAGTCTTCGTTATGCCCGCGGGGGGAGGCGCCCCGAAGCAGATTGCCGCCGATCTTCCCTGGACGAGTGAGCCCGTGTGGTCGCCAGACGGGCGACACCTTTTGGTGCTGGGCGCCCCGACAACGAACGACCTGGCTTCACTGGAATTCTGGCTGGTTTCGGCCGAGGGAGGCGCCTCCGTGAAGACAGGCTTGGTCTCCTTGCTTCGGGAGCGGCAGGTGCCTGGGCTCTCGCTGGGGTTCTCTTCTCTGGAGTGGGCCGGAGATGCTTTGTTCTTTGGATGCAGCTCATCGATCTGGACGATCGGGTTCAAGAATGGCTCGCTGCAGCCTGGGGAACTCCGGAAACTGGCTTCAAGCACGACCGCGATGGGGCATGTTCGAGGATCCGGGTTGAAGCTTGTCTTTGCGAGCACCACGTCGGCCTTTCACCTCTGGAGCCTTCCCTTAGACCTAAACTCAGGCAAGGTCCAGGGCGCCTTGCAACCGCTGCGTCATGCCGGTGGGAGCCAGTACGGGCCTGCGTCTTCCTCCGACGGCAGCCTGCTGGTGTATTTGCAGAGTGGGCCCAGTTCACACGAACTACGGTTGCGCAACATGAGCTCTGGAACCGAAAGGGTATTAAGCACCGAGAACGCCCGGCCGAAGATATCGCCGGACGGCACAAAAGTCGCCTACACGGCCTTTAGCGGGGGACCACTCTTTCTGATGGAATCCTCGGGAGGAGAAGCGACAAAGCTCTTTGACCCAGCAGGCGGGGTCACGATTTATGGCTGGAGCGCTGATGGGAAACGCATTGTCTATTGGGATGGCTCTCCGGTCCGCTTTTCAGTGTTCGATCTGGAAACACGCAAGACCTGGGAGTTGATCTCCCACCCGAGCTACGACATTCATGGCGCCGAATTGTCGCCAGACGGCAAGTGGGTGGCGTTTCATATACCCCATCAAGGCAGGGAGCCTTTGAACATTGCGCCGGTGCGTGAAGGCAAAGCCGCTGTCGAGTCGGAATGGATTACAGTCACCACTGCCGCGGGTTACAACGGGCGCCCCTGGTGGTCGTCCGATGGCAATCTGCTGTACTTCCTTTCCGCGCGCGACAGCTACACGTGCATTTGGGCACAGCCTCTGGACCCGGCAACGAAACGGCCGCGTGGAAAGCCTGTCGCCGTCTACCACTCTCACGAAACACGCCACGGGCTCGCCGGAGGTCCTTTTTTTGGTCCTGCAGTTGGAGGAAAGCGGATCGTCTTCGCACTCGGCGAGCAAACTGGAAATATCTGGTTGGCGGAACCAGTGGCGGCCGAACGGTAGACCGGCAGCATCGGCATCGTGTTCCGTGAATAAGATTGAATGTGGGAGCCGCTGTCCCAGCGGCGAACGGCCGGGTGTCGCCGCTGAGGACAGCGGCTCCAACTCTCCCAATCAGTCTGGAAGGTGCTGGCTTGACGGTAAGTCAGGGGGACTCATGAGGACCACTATCGAATTGGATGAGGATCTGGTGGCCGAGGCCCAGCGGCTGACCGGATTGCGAACGAAGCGCGGCTTGATTGACCATGCTTTGAGGGAACTGGTTAGGCGTCGGCAACAACGCAGGTTGCTGGAGCTTCGCGGGCGGGTGAAATGGGAAGGAGACCGCAGCAAAATCCGTCGTCATTAGCGTGGTTGGAGCATTCTGCCTCGTAGGTCAGGCTTTCGAGCCTGACACTTTGGTTCTCAATGGCCGCAGAGTCAGGCTGGAGTGCCTGACGTACAGGACTTCCCGGTCCTGCTGAGCAATTGCATTGTGCCAAGGCAGGATTCTCGTGGGTCGGGTTTTTGTAACTACTCAGCCTCTTCGCCGCGTTAGCGGCGGTTTGAATGTAGCCGTGGGTTTCAACCCACGGGGTGCGCGGAGAATGTCTCCCCGTCGCGTCAGCGACGGTTGAAATCAGGCGTCGCTGACGCGACGACGGTTTGTGCGCGAACCTGCCGTGGGTTGAAACCCACGGCTAAGGTCAGCCGCCGCTATGCGGCGAAGCCCTGTAGCGCAGACCCGCGTTGGGTGCGGGTCTGCGGCTTTTCACCTGTCTGCGAAGGAGCGGAACATAAACCTGCGGGATCCTTTGAGCCGAGGCTTATCGTAACAACAGTAGCGCCCTATCCACTATTCTCAAGCCGCAGACCCGCACCCAACGCGGGTCTGCGCTACAAAAGCATTCGATCAACCTTCACCAGACTATGCAGCCTCTCTTTGTCCAGGTTCACCCACGAGACAATGTCGCTATCGTCGTCAACAACGATGGACTTTGCGAGGGAGCCCAGCTTGCAAAAGGTTTGCTCCTCACCGAAAGCATTCCGCAAGCTCACAAAGTGGCGCTTCGGGATCTGGCGAAGGGTGATCCCATAGTCCGTTATGGTCACAACATCGGGATTCTCAATCGCTCGTTGCGGGCGGGTTCCTGGGTGCGGGAAGAGGCTCTCGACCTGCCCGCTGCACCCGCTCTGGATACCTTGCCGCTGGCAACAGCGATCCCAGCATTGCTGCCTCCGCTGGAAGGATTCACCTTCGAAGGCTATCCCAATCCGGATGGAAGCGTGGGGACCAAGAACATCCTTGGCATTACCACCACGGTCCAATGCGTGGCGCCGACAGTGGACCATGCCGTGCGCCGCATCGAGGCGGAGATTCTGCCGCGGTTCCCCGGAGTAGATGCCGTGGTGGCGATTACGCACGGCTACGGCTGCGGCGTGGCCATTGACGCGCCCGACGCAGCCATCCCGATCCGAACCCTCCGTAACCTCAGCCTGCATCCGAATTTCGGCGGAGCGCCTTTAGTCGTAAGTCTTGGTTGCGAGAAGCTCCAGCCAGAGCGGCTCTTGCCTGGACACGAGTTCCAGTGGATCGGCGCGGACCAACTCCCGCTGCTGGATGACAAACCGTATGCCCTTCGCCTTCAAAACCACGAACTGCGCGGCTTTAGTGACATTGTCGGGGCGATTATGCAGTTTGCTGAGAAGCGGCTGGCCGAACTGCAACGGCGCCAGCGACGAACGGTGCCAGCCTCACACCTGGTGGTTGGGCTGCAATGTGGGGGAAGCGATGCCTTCTCGGGCGTGACTTGCAATCCGGCGGTGGGATATGCCGCCGATTTGCTGGTGCGCGCCGGAGGCACAGTTCTATTTTCAGAAGTCACCGAGGTGCGTGACGCCATCCACCTCTTGACGCCGCGGGCCGCGAGCGAACAAGTTGCACGTGACCTGATTCGTGAGATGAAGTGGTACGACGACTATCTGGCCCGCGGATTGGCCGATCGCAGCGCCAACCCAACCCCGGGAAACAAGCGGGGAGGGCTGGCTAACATCGTGGAGAAAGCGCTGGGGTCAATCGCCAAGTCGGGCAGCACCGCGATCCAGGAAGTGACCAGCCACGGAGAACGGGTGAAAGGGAAAGGTCTGGTGTTTGCCGCGACGCCCGCCAGTGATTTCATTTGCGGTACACAGCAACTCGCTTCGATGAACATGCATGTGTTCACGACGGGTGAGGGAAGTCCCTACGGCCTGGCGCTGGTTCCGGTCGTCAAAGTGTCCTCGCGGTCGGCGCTGGCCCAGCGCTGGCCTGACCTTATCGATATCGATGCAGGCCGAATTGCCACGGGAGAGGCGACCAGCGAGGATGTGGGGTGGGAGATCTTCCGTTTTATTCTCGAGGTGGCCAGCGGGCGCCGGAAAACCTGGGCAGAACATTGGAAATTGCACAACGCCCTCATTCCGTTCAATCCCGGGCCAATCACTTGATCAGCCTTTCGAGTTCTATCCGCATCAGCGGAGTCTCTTTCCAGATGTCAACCCCACATTGACGAGTGACATCGCATTCCAGATACTCAACGGTGACAAGGCCTTGATAATTGTCTCGCTTCAGCAGTGAGATAATTCTTCCAAAATCGATGGTCCCCTTGCCTACAGCTTCAACTCTCTTGCCCGGTGCTGCCTGGCGGGCGTGCAGATGTCTCGCAAACCGGTGCAAGGGCTCGACCTCAGACTGCGCGTAACCAGGATCAATGAAGTGAGAGTAGTCCAAGGTCAGGCCCAGTCCGGGCACTTCCTCACAAAGGCGGACTGCATCCTTGGGATCCTGAACAATCGAAGGCTCACAGGGTTCAATGTTCAGCAGAATCCCTTCGTCATCCGCTGTCTGGCAGAGGATGCGCAATTCTTTCGCAGCCAAGTCGTGGGATCGTTCCTTCCCGATGGATTCATGGACGATGCCTGGCACCAGCAGGATGCTTGGGCATCCCACCAGCCGTGCGAATCTTGCCAGCGGTTTGAACCGTCTGCGCGTGGCTTGCCTCACGTCTTCATTGGGATGGTTGAGGGGTTGCCCAAAATCGAGAACGAAACATTCGCCTCGCTCCAGGCCTAGATCGTCCAGACAGCGGTTGACCGTGCCGGCGACGGCCTCTGGGTTCTCAGACGCGTCGAACGGATTGACTTGGGTATTACCCAGACAAACTCCTAAGTCGACGATTCGGAAGCCAAATTCCTTAAGGAGGCGGCAGGCGTCTTCCAGTGGCTTGGGTCCAAAAGCAAAGGTACATCCTCCGACGCGCATCGAGTTCTTCCTTTCGAGGGGAGTTTTTCATGGCGCGTTGCAGCGCCACGACGGATAAAAAAGTGGGAGCCGCTCGTGCGTCCACCGACGCCCGAGCGGTGATTGGCTGTCGCAACCGAGGAACTGACATCGCCGCTGGGGACAGCGGCTCCCACTTTCAGCAGACCCAGAGAAAAGTCTTCGTTCAGAGTCTGCACTTGATCCTTTCACTTCCGGGCGTCTCCTTCAATGGTTTGCTCCCGAAGAGGCTCAACATGATTCTTGGGAATCGTATTGCAAGTCTGGTTTGATAGACTAACGGTCCGGAAACCTTCTGACCCGTGTAGGCGTCTTGAGGCAACCTTTCTCCAACGCGCGTCCGGTTAAAGATTCCAAGATAGAGAGGTTATGAACTTCGGCATCATTGGATTTGGCTACACAGGACAGCAGCACGCAAGAGGGCTGCTGTCGATCCCCGGGACGCATCTGGCGGCAATTGCCGAGAATGATGTCTCCCGCACCGCTGGGGTGAATACCAAAGCATACCCGGACTATCGGGAACTTCTGGGCGACAGCTCCATTCAAGCTGTAACCATCTGTCTGCCTCATTTTTTGCATGAGCAAGTGACGGTGGATGCCCTGAACGCGGGCAAGCACGTCCTTGTTGAAAAGCCGCTGGCCATCAGCGCGGAGGCAGGGGAACGGTTGTGCAGGCTGGCCGAGAGGGTCTCAAGAGTCCTGATGGTGGAAATGACACATCGCTTCATGCCTCCGGTGGTGGAGGCACGCCAATTTGTTCAAGGCGGCAGGTTGGGGAAGATCTTGGCTGTGACAGAGACTCTGTTCGAGAACATTGGTCTCTTCGGGTCTCTGCCCCCCTGGATGTTTTCCAGGGAAAAGGCCGGCGGAGGAACTGGACTCACCAGCGGGATCCATCTGCTCGACCATGTGGCCTGGATCACCGGGCAACCCCTCTCGCTGCAGGCAGCCCGGTTTGGCTATTCCCAGGGCTTGGGTGATATTGAAGACACAGCCGCCTTTTTTCTTACTTTGGATCATGGAGCCCCTGTTCACATCACGCTCGGTTGGCGTTCCGAGGGCAAAAGTCTGGAAGGACAACTTTGCTGCCATGGCACCCAGGGAACCTTGCACGTGGACTGCTGGGACGGATGGAAGCTCGAAACAGGAAATGAATGCCAGCAGCGCTTTTGTTTTGAAGAAGGGACATCGATCGGCGAGCGTGCTTTGGTTGGGATGACATCGGCGCTCAAAGAGTTCGTTGCAGCGATTCGGGAGAGTCGCCCTCCAAATCCTTCTCCTGATGAGTCGCTCCCCAGCCAGCGGCTTATCGAACTGGCCTACGCCATGGCCCGGGAAGACTAGGACAATCCGGGCCAGCGCCGATCCCTCGTGGCATACTGACGAATAACAAAGCACGACGTCGGCGAGACGCCCCTAAATCAAGAGGGAAGAATGACTCGACTCGATGGGAAAGTGTGGAATCTGTTTGTCTCGATCTTTTGTTTTGCCTGGGTTCTCCTGAGTTCGAACCGCAGTCTGGCGAAAGCGGAAGCTCCCGTCCTCCCAACGCCTCAGTTCTATCAATTCCTCGAAGGCGAACTGACTCTGCCGAAGGGCCCAGCGGACGTCGCGTTTGTCCTTCCAGCCCGAGTCGAACCTTCCATCCGAGTCGCGACGGAGCTGATTCTGCAGGGTCTGAAAGAGGCAGGAGTAGAAGCGAAGGTGGTCGAACTGAAAGAGGGGCAGGCCCTCAGCAAGAACGGCTTCAACGTGATCCTCTTGCCTTTCTCAGAACTGCCCACGTCGCTCCAAAGATCCATGCTGTCGAGCGAAGACCGCAGCCTCTTGACTGGAAAAGACCGTACCGGCCAGGAATATGTCCTCGTCACCAGGCCGCAAAAAAGGGCGGCTTACCTGGTTGGGCAGAGCGGTCAAGGCGTTCTCTACGCGGCGGCATCATTGCTCCAACTGATGACCAGCGCAAAAGACAGCGTGCGGATTCCCGCAATCCATATCCGCGATTTTCCCGACTTCAAGTACCGGATGGCTGCCGACTGGTTGTCAAATGTCGAGATCAATCGCTGGGTCTACGAGTGGGGCGATGGAGTCGAGGGCTATACTGCCCGGATTAAGCGGAAGCTGGATCTTTGTGCGAGATACAAGATCAACATGGTCCTGGCCCATGGATTTGGTTGGGGCACCGAGCTCTTTCCAGGCTTCGCTGCCATGATGAAGGATCTGAATGGTTATGCCCGAGACCGGGGAATCAAAATGGTTACCGGGGGATACGGCGCCAGTTACGGCATCGCCTATCAATCGGGCCCGCTTTATGAAGAGGCTCCCTATCTCGGCCAGGTCTTTAAGAACCAGGATTCCTACCCCTCTGGAAAACTCTACCAGTGTATGGGGTTCTCTTACTCCAAAGATCCCTCGATCGATACGCGAACACTGGGAAGCTGTCGAGCCAATGAGGCGTTGAATGCCTTGAAGGCCGATGAATTGCGACAGTACGTCGCAAAGACCGAACCCGGCGGGCTGTATGTCCATCATGAAGACTTTGGAGGTTTCGAGGGCAGCCAAAGATCCTGGTTGCAACGGTGCGAGCGCTGCCGAAAGCGTTGGCCCAGCGACGACCTGAAGGCCCTCAATGGAGGCGCAGGCGGCCTGGCCAACGGTTACCGTCAGCTCATTGAAGCGGTCCAGTCGGTGAAAAATCGGGAGACCGGATACGATGCGGCGCGAGACTGTAAGATTATCTTGGTCTCTCCGGTGTATGACGCGAATCCTGAGTCCAAGACAGATTGGGACAACGTCCTCGATCTCTGGCAGAGCATCGGAAAAACGTTGCCAAGGTCTTCCAACGTCCAGGTCTGCTTTCGAGAAATCTTTCCTTTGAAAGGATCGACTAGAAAATGGATTCCCGATTTCAACCGGGCCATGGCACGAGAGCGGCTTCCCTTCAAAGCCTTTATGTTTTTTGCTGGAGGCGGAGACAACTATCAGAGTGATTCTCCGGTTGTCGCATCTCCCACGCTGAATCGCTGCTTCCTGGGTGCGGAGACTATTTACAACGGAGGCGGTGGCATCAACCAGGAACCTTTCCAGCTCATCAATGCGGAGTACAGCTGGAACAGCCGGTCGAATGGCTTCTTCTCAGAGCCGGGCACGTACGAAGAGGCTGTGGATCTGTGGCAGAAGTATCGTGTGAACGAATCACTGCCGGGACCTCTCTTCGGTCCCGATGGCACGCTGGACCGGGTCTGCGCATTGCTTTATGGCCGTGGAGCTGGAAGACATATAGCCGAACTGAATCGCCTCTTTGTTTCGGTCGACGAAAATCAAACGCCGCCCGGCATGTGGACGAAACTCTATCCCTTGTCTGTCCTTTGGCGCAGCCTGGCTGTCGATTCGGCGGCGTGGACGAAGGAGATCGCTGATCCCAAGCTCACACGCTTTCTGAATGAAAAGGGAGTGGATTCTGCCGGCTATCACAGGAACATGGCATCTCGTTGGGCAAAGTGGAGGGAGATCTCAGACGAGGGCCTTCGGCCAGTGCAGAACGCGCTTGCTGAAGGCGACCTCAAGGCGGAGTCTCGCGCCGACCTGGAACATCTCTTGCTCTGCCTCAACGTTGGAACACGATTCAGTGATTTGATTTCAGAACTGCACGCTTGGCTGGCCGACACTAAGGGGCAAGAAGCGCGGCTGCGCTCCTCGCGAGAAAAAGCGAACAAGCTGGAAGGCTTCATTCACCGCTCCTTTAAGATCGAAGTGATTGATCCCTCGGGTGGCGACATCCGTCCCTGGCTTGCTGCCCTGAAGAAGATTCGTTTGATTCTGGGTCCTGTCTGAAACCCGCTCGGCGGCGCCACGACGGATGAGAATAATCGTCCCCCCTTAACAAAGGGGAGCTGTGAATAGATTCCCCCTTAGTCAAAGGGGGCGGCGGCAACGCCGCCCGGGGGTTGTCTTGCCAGTCGGGGAAGGATGTGATTTAGTGCATCGTATCTCAAACGGCAGCCTGATCTTCCCTTTACCTTCCGACCTTGCCGGACAACCCACGCGCCGTAGGCGCTGCCCCCTTTGTTAAGGGGGATTTTCAAAGGAGCATCAACGCGATGATCATCATGACGGTCAAGGGACCGATCCTTCCAGCGGACGCTGGTTTTGTTTTGTCTCACGAACACCTGCTCTGCGACTTGTGGTCGATCGTCCGAAGTTATGATGGCATTCTCCATGACGAGAAGCTGGCGTCGTCTGAGCTGGTGCGATTCAGAGAAGCGGGAGGGCAGACCTTGGTCGAGGTTTCCAGCATCGGACTGGGCCGCAATCCTGAAGGGTTGCTGCGGATCTCAAACGACACTGGCGTCCATGTTGTGATGGGGAGCGCGTGGTATCGAGAGGAAGGGTATCCTCAGTATATCTATCAACTGAGCGTCAATGAGCTGGCGCAAAAGATCGTCGACGACGTCACAACGGGAGTCGATGCGACTGGGATTCGGGCTGGTGTCATCGGCGAGATCGGAACGGAGCGCTATCACATTACCCCGGCGCAGGAGCGCGTGTTTCGAGCAGCAGCCAGAGCCCAGAGGCAAACTGGCGTCTCGATTTGGACCCATACCACTCATTTCGGCGAATTGGCCCTGGAGCAGATTGCTTTGCTTCGAGAAGAGGGCGTGTCTCCCCGACGCATTGTGATCAGTCATCTCGGGGACCGCTTTGGCGCGCACCATTTCCGAAAGATTGCCGAGCAAGGCGTGTTTCTTGGCATTGACAACATTGGCTACAGAGGGGATGGTTACCCGGGGGATGAAGTGCGAGCTCGCAACATTGCCGAACTCATTCAAGACGGCTTTGAAGACCAGATTCTGCTCTCGCTCGACATCTGCATGAAACAGCATCTGCACAGTTACGGAGGCAAAGGATACGACCATCTGCAGAGGAAGTTCCTGCCCTTGCTGCTAGGGCTGGGCGTGGACCAGGAAAAGATTACCAAGATGACGGTCACAAATCCTGCTCGCGCCCTGGCTTTCGATCCCAGTGAAGAAAATCCCAAGGAACGATCATGAGTGTCTACGACCAGCTCGGAATCAGGAGGGTGATTAATGGACGAAGTTACAGCACCAAGGTCGGTGGCTGCCTGATGGCGCCGGAGGTGTTGCAGGCCATGCAGGAGGCGGCGCAATCCTTCGTTCGAATCGAAGATCTGCAAGAGGCCGCCAGCCGCGTGATTGCCGAGGCTACCGGCGCGGAAGCTGGCATGGTCACGTCGGGAGCCTCGGCGGCACTCACTTTGGCCGCCGCAGCGTGCCTGGCAGGTCTGAGCGCTTCGAGAATGAACGCCTTGCCGGATACTTCGGGACTAAGGAACGAGATCGTCATCCAGCGGCTTCATCGAAATGATTATGATCGCGCTTTTCGAGTTGCCGGAGCTGCGATTGTCGAGGCTGGCTACAACTACATTACTTTCCCCTATGAACTGGAGAACGCTCTGACAGACCGAACGGCGGCCGTCTTCTTCCTGGCAGGAATGGGAGACCGTGGATTGTCGTTCACGACCGTGGCCGACATTGCACACAAACGGAAGGTTCCCGTCATCGTCGACGCCGCCGCGGAGCTCCCGCCTCGAGAGAATCTGAGAAACTTCATTTCTCAAGGGGCAGACCTCGTGGCTTTTAGCGGCGGGAAACACATTCAAGGGCCTCAATCAACGGGCATTCTCTGCGGAAGGAAAGATCTCATTCTCTCGGCCAGCCTTCAGCAACAGGATATGGACGTTTTCCCGGAGACCTGGCCTTATCGCCATCTTTTAGCCGAGGGACTCATGGAGGGCCCGCCCCATCACGGACTGGGACGAGGATTTAAGGCAGCCAAAGAAGAGATCGTCGGGCTGGTGACAGCGCTCCAACGCTACCAGGCGAGAGATCTGGAGAATGAGCTCCGGACTTGGAGTACCCGAATTCAGACAATCGTGAGGGGACTTGCAGGGCTGGACGGAATCGAAGCGAGTTTTGTCTACCCCGGCAGTGGCGGAAGACCTGTTCCCGAAGCACACATTCGAGTTGACGAGAAGAAGAAGGGAATGACGGCTTGGGAAGTCATCAACGAGCTCCAGAATGGTGATCCGATCATCGCGGTCTATGAGAGTTTTGCTTCGAGCGGGCTTTTGGTTGTCTTTCCTGAAACCCTCAGGGATGATGAGCCTGAGATCATCGTTCAACGCCTGAAAAAGGTTTTATCCGGGCAGTCTGGCTTGTAAGGCCGTCTGTGGGCGGCTCCCTCCGGCTTTTGAACGGACTCATCATTTCTTCGCAACCATGATCTACGACCTGCTGCTCAAACAGGGCCACGTCATCGACCCCTCTCAAGCCATCGATGGAATCTTTGATGTGGGGATTCGAGAGGGCAAGATCCTGAATCTTGGGACTGAGCTCGATGCCAGCGAAAGTACTCAAGTTCTGAATCTCAAGGGAAAGTACGTTTGTCCCGGACTGGTGGACCTCCACGGTCATTGGTTTGAGGGGAGTATCTATGGGATTGACCCTCACATTTCCCTGAACCACGGTGTCACCACCGTAGTTGATGCTGGAACTTGCGGGTTTACCAACTTCCCCTACTTCCGCAAGCACACCATTGACAAGGCTTCCATTCGCGTCCTGGCTTTCGTCCATATCTCGTGCCTTGGACTCCATGCGCCCTTTGCTGAAGAATTGAGGGACCTCTCGTACGCACGACCCAAGGAAACCGCTCGCGTCATCGAAAAGAACCGCGACGTCGTCGTCGGTGTCAAGATTCGGGAAGGACGAATGACGGGTGAGCATGGTATCGAAGCTCTCGAAAAGGCATTGGAAGCAGCACGCGACGTGTCTTTACCGATGATGGTTCACATCAGCCAGGGAGCGCAGACCAGAGAAATCCTTCGAAGGCTGAGACCCGGAGACATCATCACGCATTGCTTCCAAGGACGTGGAGACGGAATCACGGACCCTCATGCCGCGGCCCTACTTCCCGAAGTGAAGGCAGCTCGCGCGAACGGGATTCTCTTTGATGTTGGGCACGGCTGCGGAAGTTTTTCCTGGGACGTTACTCGAAAGGCCTTTGAACATGCCTTCTATCCGGACACCATCAGCACCGATCTGCATCGCTACTGCGTGGGGGACCCGTTCCATGTTGATCTCCTCAGCACCATGTCGAAGTTTCGGGCGATGGGAATGACTCTGAATGAGATTGTTCTGAAGTGCACCCTAAACCCGGCAAGGGCAATTGGCAAAGAAGCTGAACTGGGGACGTTGAGATTGGGGGGTATTGCTGACCTGCTGGTCTTCGAGGAAGAAGACGGCGAGTTCGAGTTTATGGACACGCATTTTCAAACTCTCAAGGCCAGTAAGCGGCTGAAGGCTTGTCACGTGATACGCCAGGGGTGTTTGTGGAATCCGGACGCACACCCCATCTCTCTTCGCGATCTGTACGATTCCGATCGGGAGGTCATCGACGGGATGCGGGAGACGGCAAAGAAGAATTGATACGGAAGAAGTCTTCATGCCGCCTCATGGCGCCACGACGGATGAAAACAAGCGTCCCCCCTTGGACAAGGGGGACTTCAGGGGGGGTTGCTGTCCGTCAGTTCTTTGCTGGAGGTCCCTTGGCTTCGACCGCCGAGGCTGCTCCTGGCGTTAACCACGCCGGGTACCAACGGAACACATTGCCGGAAAGGCTCGCGACAAAAAGCTCGCCGCTTTTTGTCGCCGTGATCATGTGGCCCGGACATTCCATGGCGCCAAGAATCTTGCCGGTTTCCAAGTCGATTCGCATGATTCTACCCGCCAGGGTGTCGTAGGTGATGTTCTCGACATTGTTACGGTGAGTGATGATCCACATCTCATCATTCGGGGTGATGAACAGGCCCTGTGTCGCCCCCAGATGAGTCCACTGCTTCAGAAACTCACCATGCGCGGTGAAGATCTGGATTCGATTGTTCTCACGGTCGCTGGCGTAGACCCGGCCTTTGGAGTCCACACCCACAGAGTGGACGGTCTGGAATTCACCGGGCCCGCTTCCGGGCTTGCCCCAGGAGAGCAGGTACTTGCCCTCCTTGTTGAACTTCACGACTCGTGAGTTGCCGTAACCGTCCGAGACATAAAAATCTCCGTTGGCTGCAAAGGCAATGTCGGTGGGCCGGTTGAAGGTTTTGGCGTCGGCGGCCGCCTGACCCTTGATGCCCCAGGTCTGGAGCAGCTTGCCCTCGCGCGTGAACTTGTACACCTGGTGATTCCCGTTATCGACGGCCCAGATGTTGTCGTCCTTGTCACACCGCAGACCGTGCGGATTGCCAAAGAAATTGCGACCCCAGGAACGGAGATAGTTTCCCTTAGAGTCGAAGACAACCACGGCATCCGCTTTCTTCCCCCGGTGAAAGACGTACACTTCACCTTTGGAGTCTGTGGTCACAGCGGACACACGCCCGAACTTCCAGCCCTCGGGCATCGTGTCGGGTTCTTCACCAAAGCGGATCGCGACTCGATACTTCAGCAGCCCACCCTCATGGGGATGCCAGCCTTCGGGAACATAGCCCTGGTCAGGCGCCTTGGATTTGGGGTGCTCTGCCGAGCCAGGAACAGAGCCAAAAACAATAGCTGCGGAAAGCACTGCTTGAACAAGGCGCTTCATCGATGCATCTCCCATAGAAATCGTTCTCGTCCTCGAAGAAAGCCCAGTACGACGACGAGAACGAGGAACTATCTTCATAGGTCGTGGGCCGCTCAGAGGGATGAACAACTCCGTTATCGAAAAGCCCGCTGTCACGATACAAACGGTGCATCCCGGCCCCGGGTTTTCACCAAGCGTGACGCCTTTTCACCGGAATGACAGAAGAGCAAACCCCAGAGACGCGGAGGCAGAGAGAAAGCACGGAGCAAACACTGACAAACACCTGGGAAGCCAGAGTGTTTGTTCTTGGCTTCGCGTTCTTCGCGTCTTGGCGGTTCGCTTTTGGCTGTGGCCGCTTGGGAACTCTTGATGGTTAACCCACCGGCCTGGGATCTCCGGCGATTTGCGGGATCAGGTCGCCGTGAACGTCGGTAAGCCTCATGTGGCGGCCGTTAAAGTAGTACGTCAAGCGTTTGTGATCCATGCCGAGCAGATGCAGCACCGTGGCGTGCAGGTCATGACAGCTCACGACCTGCTGCTCAGCCTTGTAGCCAAACTCGTCGGTGGACCCAATCTTTTGGCCGCCCTGGATACCGGCTCCCGCCAGGAATGTGGTCATTGCGCCAGGATTGTGGTCACGCCCAATCCCGCGCTGGGAAATGGGCATGCGACCGAATTCAGAGTGCCAGATCACCAGTGTTTCATCCAGTAGCCCGCGTTGCTTGAGATCTGAAATCAAACCTGCGATGGGTTTGTCCACTTCGGCGGCGTGCTGGCCGTGATTATCCACGATGCTGGCGTGCGCGTCCCACGTGTCAACGTTCTGGTTGATGATGGAACCGCTGTAGAGCTGGACAAAGCGGACCCCTCTTTCGACCATGCGCCGGGCGAGCAGGCACTGCTTTCCAAAGGGTGCGGTTACGGTATGGTCTAGGCCATACAGGCGTTTGGTTTCCTCACTCTCACGCGAGATGTCCACGGCTTCGGGTGCGCACATCTGCATGCGATACGCCAACTCGTAGGAGGCAATGCGCGCGGCCAGCTCAGTGCTGCCTGGATGCTTTGCCGCATGCTGCTGATTCACCCAGTTCAACTGATCCAGCCGTGCTTTCTCCTGCTCTGGTGTTACGTACTGAGACGGCGGCGAAAGATCCAGGATCGGGTCGCCGCTCGAGCGGAAAACAGTTCCCTGGTAGGCCGCCGGGAGAAAGCCCGCGTTCCAGTTTGCTGGTCCTGAAAAGGGACCGCCTCGCGCATCGTAGATAACAACAAAGCCTGGCAGGTTTTGATTCTCGCTACCAAGGCCATAGGTCACCCAGGAGCCGACGCTGGGGAAGCCCATCAGGATCGATCCGGTGTTCCACTCATAGTGCGACAACACGTGGTCGCTGGACTTGCCCTGGCAGGAATAGATGAACGCCAAATCGTCTGCCATGCCCCCGACGTGGGGAAACAACTCGGAAGCCCAGATGCCAGACTGTCCGTATTGCTTGAAGCTGTAAGGACTCTTCATCAGCGGTCCCGGAAATCCTTGCCGGACACGGATCTCGCCCTTTCCTTCGAGCGGCGTGCCGTGGTATTTGGCCAGCGCTGGCTTGTAGTCAAAGGTGTCGATGTGGCTGACGCCGCCGCTCATGAAAAGTGAGATCACGGATTTCGCACGCGGTTTGAAGTGAGGGGGCTTGGGAAGGTAGGGAGAGCCGGTAAAGCCTTGCGGGCTGGCGCAAGCCGAGGTGCCATCCACAGGCTCCGCAGCCAGGAGGCCGTCCTGATTCAAGAGGTGGAGCAGTGCGAGGCCGCTGATTCCCGAACCAGCTTCAAAGAGAAAGTTGCGTCGAGAAACGAAGCGAGTTTTGTCTATTCGGTGTGCCGTCATAGCCTGGTTTCCTGAGGCAGAGTGCGCTAAGTCTCCATCGCACCGCCGGCATTTCTAGTCTGTGTTAGTGAGTCTTTCCAAGAGCGATACCGCGTCTTTCGCAACAGAGGGAACCCCTTGGTCTCCCCCTTAAACGCTGGGAGCTGTGAAGCAATTAAGTGGTAGGGACGCGCTGCTGCGCGTCCGCGACGCTAAGTCCAACACGGACGCGGAGCACCGCGTCCCTACCGAATGGCGTTTTCAAGCTCACTTCAAGTTTTTCACAGCTCCGCTTCGCAAGGGGGAGAAACCGCGCTGAACAGCACACACCCTGCGCGGATTCGTTGACTTTGTTATCCGGCCCTAGTTGATGTAAACGAACTCGTTCGAGTTCAGCATCACATGCGCCAGATCTGTAAGCGCAGCCAGCGCGACCCGGTTTGCAAGGCCTGCTTCCGAGCTGGATGGGACTGTCTGGCCAGCGTGGTATTCCCGTTGCTTCTCAACGAAACTGCGCGCGCTTTTCAGTTCGGTCGGATCGGGTCGCCGGCTGAGAGCAATCCGATACAGGACCTGAATTTGCTCTTCCAGTCCATCACCTGCGTCACGCATGACACGTTCCGCAAAGTTCCTCGCTTGTATCAAGACAAACGCGTTATTCGACAGCGTCAGCGCCTGCGTCGCAACCGTCGTGGTATTGCGCCGTTCACAAGTCACGTTGGGGTCGGGCTGGTCGTGAACTTCGAACATCGGATACTTGAGTCCGCGCTTCCAGTAGGAATAGACGCTGCGGCGCCAGTTGGAGGGCTCTTCCTTGGTAAGCTCCCACTTGCCTGCCCGATAGCTTTCTCGCAACGCTTTCGGGATTGAAGGGAAGAACGGTTCTCCTCCCGCCTGAAGGTTGAGCTGGCCGCTCGCCGACAGGATGATGTCGCGAATGGCCTCGCCCTCAAGGCGGCGCAGTGGGAACCGCCAAAGCGCGGCGTTGGTGGGATCCTTCTCCAGATTTGTGGGAGGCGCGAAGGTGGAAGCCATCTTGTAGGTCTCAGACGTCATGACCAGCCGGTGCATCTGCTTCAAGCTCCATTTCTGCCGGACAAACTCGGTAGCCAGCCAGTCCAGCAACTGCGGGTGGGACGGCGGCATGCCCATCTTGCCGAAATTTCCTGGCGTGGGCACGATGCCGCGGCCGAAGTGCCAGTGCCAGACACGGTTGACCATAACTCGCGCCGTCAACGGATTGTCGGGCGAGGCAATCCTCTTGGCCAGTGCCCGGCGATGGCCACTCGTGAGGTACCCGTTGCCTGGCGCGTCTGCAATCGGTAGCGAACTGCTGTCAGCCAGAACTTTGAGGTATCCAGGTTCGACAACAAAGGCCTTCTGGTCCTCAGAGACGTCCATGCCGTTGGCGCCGAAATAGACCGGCGGTACCTCAAAGGGTTTTCCAGGCTCAGGTAGAAAACAGCATTGAACTCCATAGTCGAAGCGGTCGCCTTTGCCTGGTAGTGGTTCATCACCCGGTCCGTCCGGAGTCAGACGGTAATCGCCATCCCGAATGCCTTCGGTAACCGGCAAGGGCGGCGGCAATCGCTTTTGAATCTCCTCGATCTGTTCCACCAGCTTTTGCCGAAGCTCGTGGTCCGCATCGCTGACCTTCATCATGTTGCGGTAGTTGACGAGTTGATTGGCAGCGGCGTCGGGATCGACGTCCAGCGAGACAATTTGAGCTGCCAGCAGTCTTTGGCCCGGAGTCCGTTGTGCGTCCGCTGTTTTAACGGCGATCTGAATCTCTTCGGGAAACTTCGCCAGTCTCTTCTCGAACGCTGCTCTCCGGTAGGGCGCTTCAATCTGAGCGATCTTTCGGCGGAGCGGCCGGGTCTGCTCGTCAACTGCCTTTTTGATTCTCTCGTACTCAGCCACTTGGTCGGGGGGCACCAGGGGATGGTCGATGTCTACGTAGCCAAAAAACATCGCCATCGTCCGGTAGTAGTCTTTCCGCGAGATGGGATCGAATTTGTGGTCGTGGCACCGGGCGCAGTTCACCGAGAGTCCCATGAAGCCCTGGAACGTCGTGCGGATGATGTCGTCCAGGTATTCATAGCGGTAATAGGGATTGTCCTTCTCGCGAAACCGCACTCTGGGCCCGATGCGATAGTAGCTGGTGGCCGTCAAGCTCTCGAAGTTCCGATCCTCAAGCTCATCGCCGGCCAGTTGTTCGAGAATGAACCGGTCGAAGGGTTTGTCCTGATTGAATGCTTGAATCACGTAGTCGCGATAGCGCCAGGCATTGGCGAGATCCTTGTCGTGCTCGAAGCCAGAACTGTCGGCATACCGGACCACATCGAGCCAGAAACGGCCCCAGCGTTCGCCATAATGAGGAGACGACAGCAGGCGCTCAATCAAGTTTTCGTAAGCGCGCGCTGAGGGGTCGTTGACAAAAGCCTTCACCTCTTGTGGCGTTGGCAAAAGGCCGGTGAGGTCGAGCGTGGCACGACGAATCAAAGTATTCCGATCCGCTTGGGGGGCTGGTGCAAGGCCCTTCTCGTCCAAAGTCTTCTTGACGAATGCGTCGATCGGGTGACCGTTCCAGCGTGCCTCAGCCACCTTGGGAATGAGAGGCCGGACAGGTTTTTGAAAAGCCCACCACTTCCGTTCCTCTGCGGTGATGGGTCTTTCCTCATAGGTCTTGCCGTACCCGCCAGACACCCCAATTTTGTTTTGTGCATTTGGATCGAGCGCACTTGGAGCAGTGCTCGAATGGGCCGCCTTGCCCGATTCCCATTTGGCGCCCTGATGGATCCAAGCCTTCAGAACCGCGACCTCCTCCGAAGACAGAGGGGGTAAGGGAGCCATCGGCATAAACGGTTGTTCCATCCCTGCGACCCGCCGATATGCACGGCTGGCTTCGGCATTTCCAGGAACTAGTGCCGGCCCTTTGTCTCCTCCTTTCAAGAGTCCTTCCCGTGTGCGCACATCCAAGCCAGACATTTGGAGGGCGCCACCGTGGCACTGCAAGCATTTCTGCCGAAGGATGGAGACAGCCGGATCTTCAGATGACTGGGCTGCCAGTCGCACTGCAGGTTGGAGCAACGCCAGCGGGACTAGAGCCCAGCTCCAACCAAATTTGAGTCTTGCAGCCATCTGACGTTCCATGCTGACTTCCCCTCTGCTCGCTCAGGTTGGGCCAGGTTCAGACTTTGTTATTCCCTTGATTTTAATTGTAGCGATGGTACAGCAACGGCGGAAGAGGAGCAAGCGACTAAGCTAGTTCTTCTGAGGCGCCCTTCGAAGTCCCGAAGCTGTGCAAACCTGACCTAAATGAATATTGTTGCGGGAGGGCGAGGCTCCCGCCGAGCCTTTGTGGATCAGGAGCTTGCGGTTGCGCGGCTCGCCCCTCCCGAACCTGTCACAGCGACGCTGGCTTACGGTCATGACCTCAATCGACGCATCCAGGGTCTGCTACCATGACGCAGGCGAGGGCACATCGGCTCGCATTTGAATTTGATTCGCGGAACTTATTTCGCTACAACTACTTTTACATGCCTGGTCTTTCATCCAACATCAACTCCAGTGGAAGGGACGACCGCGTTCATGAATCTGTCGACAGTAAGGCTTGCCCGGGAAAGTAAAGCCGGGATCAACGTGCTGCAACGAGAAGATCGCCCTATCCATGCATGGTATCGCTTTGTTCTTTCCTACCCTCCCCACCTCGTGAGGCAATACGTAGAGCGGTTTGATCTGACATCTGACGATTGCTTGCTTGATCCTTTCTGCGGGACAGGTACTACTCTCGTGGAAGCAAAGAAGAACGGAATACCCAGTATTGGATGTGACGCACACCCTTTTGCTGCTCTGGCGTCTCGTGTAAAAACAAACTGGGATCTGAATACGCTCCTCCTCAGAAACCTGCTTTCGGGAATTCTCAGGACTGCTGAGAGCGCCATGCTTGACCAGAGTCTTCCATGCCTCTCCTTGAATGCGCACCTGATAAGAGAGAAGCCAAAGGCTGCGAGAACGTACTCTTTCGACGAACACGAGAATAAGATCCTGCCTGAGGGTTTCCTGAGCCAGCGCCCCTTGCAAAGACTGCTGATTCTCAGGGAGGAGATCGAGCAAGCCACGCGTTCACAAGAGGTGTGTATCCAGGAGTTCTTTTTGTTGGCCCTTGGGCAAGCTGTTGCCAGCGGGGCAGGAAACTTTTCGTTTGGCCCAGAGATTTATCGAACCAAAGCCAAGGAGGACTACGACGTTCTGGGGCATTTCGCGTGCCACTCGAACTTGATGATATTTGAGTTAGAGGAAGTGCAGGCTGAAGGGAACGTGAACGTGTCTTCCACGGTATTTCATTGCGATGCTCGAACTCTGGAGAACGCTCCAGACAGGATTTCTGCGGTGATCACTTCTCCGCCGTACCCGAATGAGAAGGACTATACGCGCACAACCCGGGTTGAATCGTTGCTTCTCCGACTTGTTTCGGACCGCAAATCACTGCGAAACATGAAGGAATTACTGCTGAGATCGAATACGCGAAACATCTTCGTGACGGATCGAGATGGCGAAGAGGTAAGGGAGTTTGCTTCGATCCAAAGAATTTGCGCTGACATCGAGAACCGACGGGTAGAGCTGGGCAAGACAAGCGGTTTCGAGCGTCTTTACCACAAGGTGGTGGCACACTACTTCGGTGGTATGCGTCGTCATTTTCGGGCCTTATATCCGAAGCTGAAGCCCAAAGGGAAATTGGCATACGTCGTGGGCGATCAGCTCTCGTACCTGATGGTACCGGTGCCCACTGCCTCGCTGCTGGGAGAGGTCGCGGAGGCAGAGGGCTTTAGAGTGATTGGTTGTGACTTGTGGCGCGAGAGAATTGGCACGAGAGTAAAGAACGACATCGAGAAGCGAAAGACTGTGAAGGTCAGAGAAGAGGTTTTGCTCCTGGAGAGAATCTGACTTATGGCAAAGAAAGGGGCAGGTAAAGGTGTCGTCTACCAACAAGTAATTTCTGACGTTTTTCTGTCTCGATACAAAGCTGGCGTCAATCGACTCGAGTTCACCAGGGATGATCTTTTCAATTCCATCCAAAAGCTGGGCTTCGAGCTGAAGGGAGAAGAGAAGATCGTCGCGAAGAACCTCGGCGATATTGTATATACGTTTCGCTTTCGCAAGGACTTCCCACCTGAGATCCTCAGAACCGCTCCGAAGAACAAGATGTGGATCATCACTGGGAAGGGTGATGCACGTTACGAATTTCGTTTGATTACGACACCTTCTTTAGATGCTGACCCAGACTGGTTCGTAACCAAAATACACGATGCAACACCGGAGATTGTTCGGCGGTTCGCTCTCAACGACGAACAGGCTGTATTGGCCAGAATTCGTTATAACCGGTTGGTTGATCTGTTCTGCAAGTGTGTTGCTCACTCCCTTCAGAACCATCTTCGAACCAAGGTAGAAGGAATTGGGCAAATCGAGATTGATGAACTCTATGTTGGCGTGAATCGGCATGGGGAGCATTTTGTCATTCCAGTCCAGGTGAAGCGGGAGGGAGATCGACTCGGTGTTTCTCAATTGCTACAGGATTTAGAGTATTGTCGCCGAAAACACCCTGAAATGCAGGCTCGGGCTCTTGGAGCGCAGATGTTGAGATATCAAGACGGAGAAAGAACCTTCGACCGCATCGTCCTGTTCGAGTTCCAGTGCGAAGACACGGGGGATGATGTGAGTATTCGAAAGATTCAAGAAAGACACTTCGCTTTGCTACCATTCACCGCAATTGCCGAAGACGATTTTGAGCAGGCAAGAAAGCGAGGTGCTCACGATCTGCCGGAAACATAGATCTTGGAACTTCGTCTAACCTTCAGACTGTCTTTCTGTGCCAGTCGTGGTCCTCTGTCGGCCATTCCTTTCGATCGCTCCTTCTTCCTGATTTGAATTTGATTCGCGGAACTTATTTCGCTACAACTACGTTTACACGCCAGGGTTCAGTCTGAAGAAACGCTCAAGGAGGCGGTACTATGGGCATTAAAGACTTCTTGAAGAAGCAGTTTATCGATGTCATCCAGTGGACCGAGAGTGCCGATGGCATTCTGGCCTACCGGTACCCCATGCAGGACTTTGAAATCCAGTATGGCGCCTCTCTGACCGTGCGCGAGTCCCAGATGGCCGTTTTTGTCAACGAAGGGACTGTTGGCGATGTCTTTGGCCCTGGACGTTACAAACTGACCACGCAGACCTTGCCATTGCTGACGAACTTGATGAACTGGGACAAGCTTTTTGAGTCGCCGTTCAAGTCCGATGTTTACTTTTTCAGCACACGCCTTCAACTCAACCAGAAGTGGGGCACGGCCAATCCCATTACCATCCGGGACAAGGAGTTTGGTGCCGTCCGCCTTCGAGCCTTTGGGATCTACTCGTATAAGATCTTCGATCCGCGCGCGTTTCATGTGCACGTGAGCGGCACACGCGAGCAGTACACCGTCACCGAGCTCGATGGACAATTGCGCAACACGATTGTGTCGTCGATCTCCGATCTCTTTGGCCAGTCGGGCATTCCGTTCCTGGACATGGCGGCCAACCAGGATGAGTTTGGCAACCAGATCAAGCTGAAGCTCGACCCAGAGTTCAAGCGCATAGGCATTGGTCTCGATACACTTCAGGTGCAGAATCTCTCGCTGCCGGATGAACTGCAAAAGATTCTCGATCAGCGCATTGGGATGGGCCTCATCGGCGACATGGCCCGCTACACGCAATACCAGACTGCGCAGAGCATTCCCATTGCAGCTGCCAATGAAGGTGGACTGGCGGGCGCCGGCGTCGGCCTCGGCGCTGGTCTCACCATTGGCCAGACTATGGCGTCGGCGATGGCTTCATCCTTGGCCAACCCAGCGCAACCCCAAGCCGCCAAGCCTGCTGCCGAGTCAGCCGCTGACGTCACCGCGTTGTTGGAGAAGTTGCACGATCTGATGACCAAGGGAGTCTTGAGCAAGGAAGAGTTTGAAGCGAAGAAAGCGGAAATGCTCAAGAAGCTGGTCTAATCCAATGACCGGAATCGAGTGGATGATTGAAGCCTTCGGTTGCTCGGTCGCAACCTTGTGCGACAAAGCGGCCCTGCGGGGACTCTTCGATGTCATCGTGGCTGAGATGAACCTCAGGCCGGTGGGAGAGCCTGTCTGGCACCAATTTCCGGGAACGGGCGGCGTTACGGGCATCTGGCTGCTGCAAGAATCGCATCTCGCGTTGCATTCCTTTCCGGAGCACAATTCCCTTTGCCTCAATTTGTTCTGCTGCCAGCAGCGTCCGCCCATGCCCTGGGAAGCCAGACTGGGCGGCCTGTTGGGCTCATCGCGGGTGGACGTCCGCGAGTTTCCACGAAACTATCGCCGCATGGACGCAGCCAGCATCGCCTGCTCCGGCTCACCCTTATGAAATCGACCGTCTGCCCATCCTGCGGCGCGCCGGTGCAGTTTCAGTCGGCAGCGTCCATCCTGGCCGTTTGCGAATATTGCCAGTCAACGCTGGTACGGCACGATCTCAACCTTGAAGACGTTGGCAAGATGGCCCAGTTGCAAACCGATGGGTCGCCGCTGCAACTGCGAGTTGAGGGAAAGTATCGCGGCGTTCACTTTGGCGTGGTGGGGCGCATCCAGCTTCGTTTTGAGCACGGCTTGTGGAATGAGTGGCACCTTCTGTTTGATGACATGCGCAGCGGCTGGCTGGGAGAAGCGCAGGGGACTTATGCCGTGTCGTTTGTGAGGCCCATTGCAGAGGCGGTTCCGGACTTTGCCGGCCTTCAGGCGGGCCAGCGCCACAAGCTGGATGGATGCTGGTTTGAAGTACGGGATATCCAGAACGCGTTGTGCATTGGCGGCGAAGGTGAACTGCCGTTTCGTGTGGGAGCAGGGTATGAAGCGCCGGTCGCGGATCTGCAGGGGGATGACAATTCTTTCGCTACCCTTGACTATAGCGAGGATCCCCCGTTGGTCTTTGTGGGCGAGTATGTCGAATTCGACGCGCTGCAACTTTCCGGACTGAGGGAATTCGATGGATGGTAAACCGGACACGGTCCCGCCACCTCTTCCACCACCTTCCGCGCCTCGCATCAAGTCGTTTCACTGCCCGGCTTGCGGCAACAGCCTGACGGTGCGGGGCCTGGAGCAGACCGAATCGCTGGCTTGCGGTTCGTGCCAGTCGGTCATCGATCTCACCGACGAAAACTTCCGGATCATTGCGACCTATGCAGTCCGCACTAAGCATGAGCCGCTCATACCTCTGGGCAGCCGCGGCAAGCTGCGTGGCGAGCTTTTCGAGGTCATCGGATTTCTCCGTCGCAAAATCGAAGTGGAGGGAGTCGAGTACGAGTGGAGCGAGTATCTGCTATTCAACCCTTACAAAGGGTTCCGCTGGCTCACGGAGTATAACGGTCATTGGAACTTCGTGAAGACCACGACACAGACGCCAAAACCTCTCTCGTCGGATGAGCAGGGCCCTGTCGGCTATTTGGGCGAAACATTCCGGCATTTTCAGACGGCTCACGCACAGGTGTCGTATGTGGTCGGAGAGTTTTACTGGAAGGTCCAGGTGGGAGAGCCTGCTTGGACCAGCGACTACGTGGCACCGCCGCTGATCCTGAGCAAAGAAACGACCGACACCGAACTCACCTGGTCGATTGGCGAGTACATCGAGCCTGAGACGGTTTGGAACAGCTTTCAGTTGAAGACGCCGGTTCCAGCCAGGATCGGTATTGCGCCCAATCAACCCTCCCCATTCAAGGTGCGCTCGACGGCAATGTGGCGAACCTGGCTGATTCTTCTTTTGACAGCCATTTTCGTTCATGTTCTCTTTCTGCTGCTGTCGAACAATAAGCTGGTTTATCAGAACGCGTTTGCTTTTCATCAGGCCGATGCCGAGAAGGCGCGGGTGACGGAGATCTTCGATGTGCCTGGGAGGCCGTCGAACGTGGTCATTCAGAGCCGCGCGAACGTCAGCAACAACTGGTTGTTTTTGAGCATGGCTTTGATTAATGAAGAGACGGGAACCGCCTACGACTTCGGGCGCGAGCTCAGTTACTACTCTGGCGTGGAGGGCGGCGAAGCCTGGTCCGAAGGCAGCCTGAAGGACGAGGTGATTCTGCCGGAGGTGCCGGGAGGCCGCTATTATCTGCGCATCGAACCCGACTCGGAGGCTCGCGATGTCAATTACTCCATTCGTGTTTATCGCGACGTCCCGCGCTGGTCGTATTTCTTCTACACGGTGGGGGCATTGTTTGTTGTTCCGCTGTTTCACTGGTTTCGCGGCCGCTCTTACGAGGTCCAACGCTGGGCAGAGAGCGACCACCCGATGATCACTTCTTCGGATTCGGAGGATGACTGACCATGCTTCGTTTGTTTCAGATTTTCGGGGCTGTGATCCTGAGCTTGTTCACCTATTCAGGCTACCGAGGCTGGAGTCTGGCGAACTACAACGAGCTGAAGAACGTTCCCAAGTCGATTCGGGACAACCCGGGTGCCTATCGCAGCATGTATCAACGGTACTATCACAAGTGAGTAATGAGTGCTGGGTCCTGAGTGCTGAGTGCTGGAAAAGGAGACCATCGTGAGTGGAATGATCAATGTAGGCTTCGTGGTGAACGCTGTTGTGTTTTCGTTTCTCGGTGTGCTGATCTTCTGGGCGTGCTTTCTCCTCATAGACAAGCTGACGCCGTATCAGCTTTGGAAGGAAATCATCGAAGAACACAACACGGCGCTGGCCATTGTAATCGGCGCCATGTCGCTGGGCATCTGCATCATCATCGCCGCCTCCATTCACGCTTGAAAGCAAGTACTGAGTGCTGAGTCCTGAGTGAACACCCCACTCATTGAGCAATCAGTACTCAGCACTCAGCACTCAAAATGACATACGCTCTCCTGGTTTCTGTCTTCATCATTGCCTCCTGTGGCTTGGTTTACGAACTCATTGCCGGCACGCTTGCCAGCTACCTGCTCGGTGATTCCGTTACACAGTTTTCCACTGTCATTGGCACCTATCTGTTTTCGATGGGCATTGGTTCTTACCTGTCGCGCTATGTTGGCAAGGGACTGGTGGCGAAGTTTATTGTCATCGAACTCATGGTCGGCTTGATTGGCGGTTTCTCGGCAGCGGTGCTGTTTCTGGTTTTCTCGTTTGCCGCCTCCTTCCGGCTCATCCTCTATTCGTTCGTCGTCCTCATCGGCATCCTGGTGGGCCTGGAAATCCCGCTCCTGCTTAGAATTCTGAAGGATCGTCTCGAGTTCAAGGACCTGGTTTCTCAGGTACTCACGTTCGACTATTTGGGGGCACTGTTAGCCTCGCTGTTGTTCCCCGTGCTGTTGGCGCCGAAACTCGGACTGGTGCGCGCCTGCTTTCTCTTCGGCTTGCTCAATGCGCTCGTGGCCGCCTGGACAGCCTGGCTGTTTCGCCAGCAGCTGCCGCAGGCGAGGCTCATGCGGGGACAGTGCACGGCAGTGATCCTGTCATTGTTGCTCGGCTTCGCCTATGCAGACCGGTTGACGCTGTTGTCAGAGGAAAATCTCTACACAGATGAAATCGTCTTCGCCATGTCCTCACCTTACCAGCGCATTGTCCTGACACGCTGGAAAGACGATCTCCGGCTGTTTCTCAATGGGCACTTGCAGTTCAGCTCGCGGGACGAGTATCGCTACCATGAAGCTCTCGTGCATCCCGGGCTGCAGTCACTTGCGACGCCGCGCCGTGTGCTGGTGCTGGGAGGAGGCGATGGTCTGGCGATTCGTGAAGTATTGAAGCGCGATAGCGTCGAGCAGATTACGCTGGTGGATCTCGACCCCGAAATGACGAGACTCTTCTCCCAGAACGCGCGGCTCCGCCAGCTCAACCAGGATGCCTTCCACTCTCCCAGGGTTAAGGTCATCAACGCCGATGCGTTCGTCTGGCTGGAGCAGAACGCTGAGTTTTTTGATCTCGCGGTGATCGATTTTCCTGATCCCACCAACCACTCGCTTGGCAAGCTTTACACCAGCGCGTTCTATCGTCTGCTCGACAAGCGGCTTTCAGCCAACGGACTGGCGGTGATTCAGAGCACCTCGCCGATGTTTGCCCGTCAATCCTATTGGTGCATCGTCAAGACGGTGCAGAGCGTGGGGCTTCACGCTACGCCCTATCACGTTTACGTGCCGTCGTTTGGAGAGTGGGGCTTCGTGCTGGCCTCCAAGCAGCCCTTCACTCAACCTGTTCAGTATCTGCAGGGACTCCGCTTTTTGAGTGCCGATACGGCGCCAAGCCTCTTTCAATTTCCAAAGGACATGCAGCCCGTGGAAGCTGAAGTCAACCGCCTGAATAATCAGGCTCTGGTGCACTACTACGAAGCCGAGTGGCAGAAGGTGACGCCTTGAGTCAGGCGAAAGGGCTAGGAAAGCCGAATGTCGAAGTGCGAATGCCGAATCAGTCGGCTCATGGCATGAGATGAAACATAGAGGCATCAAGCCACGCGCACTTGCCTGTCAAAACCGACGGATCTCCCCATAGGTTTGTCATTCCCACGAAAGCGGGAATCCAGTCTTACCGACGATGCACGATTCCCGCTTTCGCGGGAATCTGGAGATTGGACGTTTGTGAAGCGGCAGGAGGCCGTTCTTCCTATTGAGCCCCAGCGGGGCGTCAGACGGTAGCCCAGGGCGGCACCAGCGGCAGGAGCCGCTGGTAAAGCCATGGGTCAGTGTTCCCACAATTTGTTCCCTCTCCCCCAACTCGGGACCGCCGTCCCCGTTTTTTGTGTTGGGGGAGAGGGCTAGGGTGAGGGGGAAGACCCGGCTCATTTGCGAAAATCATGCTTCGTGCCGAGAACTGTTTGGAGAAACAACGAAACGCGAGACTCGCCACTAGGTAACAAATGGCCCCTTCTCCCGACCTCTCCCCCCGAATCACCCAAAAGCGGGTGATTCGGGGGGGAGAGGAGAAGAATTGGTCGGAACGCTGACCCAGGGCGTCGCGAGGGATCCTTCCCTCGCGACGCCCTGGGCTACATTCTCACGCCCCTTCAAGTTGTGCAAAATGGCAATCCTTCAATAGGTTGGTTGCCTGACATTTTGCACAACTACAGATTGCGTCAAAACTGCCTGCTTTTT